>Ga0257112_10000025_pt1 | contig 57113 bp, 45 predicted proteins | sample LP_taG_5_FD_191565 | JGI IMG/M metagenome (GOLD analysis project Ga0257112, IMG submission 191565) | Marine microbial communities from Northeast Subartic Pacific Ocean, Canada - LP_J_2015_P26_1000m | ecosystem: Environmental > Aquatic > Marine > Oceanic | place: Canada: Northeast Subartic...
AGCGCAGCACCCAAAACGGCTGCCACTGGCTCGACTGTAGCCGACAGTTGTCCCCAGAGGAAACTGTCCCTTCGGGACAGGCCCTCTCGTCGAAGAGGTAGTGAGACGGCTGCACCTTCCGGGAAATTCTGAATCCCTATTCCGATAGCCAATGCGATGGCAGCACCCACTGTAGCACCTTCGAATCCCGATGCCGCAGCTCCGAAGGCGACACCAACAGCCAGCCCCTCAGGGATGTTGTGCAGCGTGATGGCCGAGACCAGCAGCATGCTTCTCCGCCAGGTGTTTTCCACTCCTTCGGCTTCTTCAGGAGGGGCACCGGGGTGCAGGTGAGGTAGGAACATGTCAATCAGCCGCATGCACGCACCTCCCAGAAGAAATCCTACTAGGGCAGGGAACCAGACTGGCAGGTCTTTCCCTTCTGACATCTCGAGGGCAGGTGAGAGCAGCGACCAGAAACTGGCAGCTATCATCACCCCAGCGGCGAAACCGAGCATAACATCGAGGACTTTTCTGTCGAGCTCTTTGAAGAAAATCACTAGAGCCGCTCCAGCGGCAGTCATGAACCAGGTGAAAAGTCCCGCTATCAGTGCCTGTTGGACTGGCCCGTATCCTTCCATGAACCCTATGATGTCCATCAGTCCGTTCGAGACTGAGGGTGTTGATAAGGTGTTTCTCACAGCCTCAAGAAGGCATCAGCAAGCCAGCCAAGGTCTTCTTGTCGATCCACATTCAGGTGCAGGTGGGAATCAGCGACTTCGATGCGGCGCGGGTCTATCAGATCGCGTAGCGAGGCGGATGGAGGGGATTGAATGACTCTAGCAACATCCTCTGCGGACAGCAGTATCGGATGGCCCCCTTTGCCTCCCTTGGTAGGGCAACTGGTGTCTGCCGAGGAAATCAGAGCTTCTAGGGTCGAGTCTGAGAATCCCGGGCGGTCCACGGGTACGACTAGGATTCTCTGTCTGATGTCAGATTCTAAGTGACTGATTCCAATCTGTAGAGTCCCTGTCCTGCCTGCTCCTGGTTCGGGATTGATGATTACTCTGCAATCTACTGAATCCGTCACTTCTTCGATTATGTCCTCGTTCGTGACCACCAGCGGCTCGAGGCCCTTAGCCCGCAATCTGCTTACCAGCCACCCGACTAGGTTGCCCTCTCCGACTTTGACTAGAGCCTTAGGCTGACCGAGGCGTTCACTAGACCCGGCTGCGAGAACCACGCAGCCGATGTCGCCGGCCATGTGACCACCTTCAAGAGTCGCTCAGCATCTCTCGGCTGATGATGAGGCGCTGAATCTGACTGGAACCCTCGAAAATCTGGACTACCTTCGCTCCGCGCATCCTTCGAGCTACTGGATATTCCTCTGAGTAGCCGTACCCGCCGAAGACCTGCACAGCATCGGTGGTGACTTCCATCGCTATGTCGGCGGAGAAGCGCTTGGCGTGAGCAGCCTCGAGGGTGTTACGCTCTCCTGAGTCTGCCTTCTTCGCCGCCCTCCAGGTCAGTAGTCTCGCAGCCTCGACCTTGGTAGCCATGTCTGCAATCATGAACGAAATCGCTTGATGACGGTAGATTGGCTTGCCGAAGGTACTTCGCTCGTTGGCGTACTGTAGCGCCTCTTCCATGGCACCGCGTGCATTACCAACTGCATGCGCGGATATCGTAGGTCTAGACAGATCAAACGCCTTCATTGCGTTCATCCATCCTCCGTTCTCCTCTCCGCCGATGAGGTTCTCCGCAGGCACCCGGACATCGTTGAAGTCAACCGACCTAGTGTCCGAGCAGCGCTGCCCCATGTTCTCCTCCTTCTTTCCAAGTACTACTCCAGAGCTGTCAGCGTCGACGATGAAGCCACTCATACCTTTGTATCCTGCTTTCTTGTCGGTATATGCCAGCACGAAGAACCAGTCAGCGTGCCCAGCACCTGTAATCCACATCTTACTGCCGTTGATGACATAGTCATCACCATCGCGAATCGCTTGGGTGGAGATTGACTGGACATCGCTTCCCGCGTCCGGCTCAGTGACACAATATGATGCGATGCAGCCGTCCGCTACTTTGGACAGGTAGCGCTGCTTCTGGTCCTCGGTACCGCCAGTAATCAAGGGGTACGAGGCCAACATCGTGCTACCCGATGCGGTGGCAAAACCCGGGTCGCCCCAGCCAAGCTCCTCGCAGATGAGAACTTCTTCGAACGAACCCATCCCGTAGCCGCCGTACTCCTCAGGTATCTTGACCGTGAGCAGACCGAGTTCGTGCGCTTTTCGGATGGCTTCGCGTGGGAAGTTACTGTCACGATCCCACTTCGCTGCGTTCGGCTGTACCTCTGCTGCAGCAAACTCGTGCGCCATCTCCTGAAGCATAGCCTGCTCCTCTGACAGGCTGAAGTCTACCATGGCCCTAGGACCGGGGTCCCGGCCTTAGCGGTTCGCACCTCAATACGCCATACAGTCTAGAGGTATAGCATAGCCATGTAAGCCAGATAGCCACCTACCATAGCCGCCCCGACTCGCTTTCCAATATGGCGTTCGTCTAGTAACATGGCCACGATGAAGCCAGAGGTCAGAACGACCACCCAGATGTCTCTCGCGGCGAATTCGGGGGCGATTATGAGGCCTCCAGAGTAGGTTGCGGCGACACCTAGTATGCCCATGATGTTGATGACGTTGGATCCGAGTACGTTGCCCACAGCGACACCACCCTGGCCGCGGAGGCCAGCTACAATGGTAACAGCGAGCTCCGGGAGAGATGTCCCTAGGGCTACGACAGAGAGCCCGATGACGGACTCGGAGATGCCGTAATCGCCCGCTAGTCCAGTGGCGCCTTCTACCAGCATCTCTGCCCCTGTCCATATCATGTACCCACCTACCGCCGTCACTGGAATGGCGAGCAGGATGTAGTCGGGGAGCCACGTGTCACTGTCCTCGATATCAGTCCCCTCTGCCTTAGAAGCACGGTAGGAATAGGAGTAGTAGGCAGCGAGGCCTAGCAGCATTAGGATGCCGAACTGCCATGCGATTCCACCAATTAGAACTGCAGCAAGCAGTATTGCCGTAGCCGCTGCCACCGCTACAGCATCACGGCGTACCCCCTGTCCCGGATCCGACGCGGCTCCAAGCAGAGACGCCGTGCCTAAAACCAGCATCACATTGGCAACGTTTGAGCCCAGCACACCCCCAACGGCGATTTCATGAGTCCCCTCGTTAACCGCTTCGAGGACTACAGCCAGTTCGGGTAACGAGGTCCCGATGGCGACGATGGTGAAACCTACCAAGAGGGGCGGCACCCGCAGTCTGCCAGCAACCGTAATGGCTCCTTGGACCACAAGCTCCCCTCCGAGCATCAGTAGCACGAAACCCAGCAATACTAGGGGACCATCGGCCATACTCAGAGTAGTCATTTGACTCACCGGGCGTTACTTCGCTCATGACCATTTGGTAGGGCAGCAGAGGGGACTCACAAGCACATCCTGTCGATGTGCCTAGAGACAAGTTCGGCTGTCGGAACCGTGTGATCCTCCAGAGGTGGTGAGAACGGCACCGGAGTGTCGAGAGCGCCGATTACCACCGGGGGGCTCTCAAGGCACCAGAACGCCTCTTCCATAATGCGACTGCTGACGGTGTTTCCCAACCCCCCTGTCCATTGGGCTTCTTGTAGGACCAGCAGTCGACCAGTTCTCCTGACTGATTCCACGCAGGTCTGTGCATCGAAAGGAGAGATGGTTCTCAGATCTACTACCTCAACCTCCACGCCGCGCCTAGAGGCCTCCGAGGCGGCCCTCATGGCAACGTGCACCATCGCGCCCCATGTGACAATGGTAAGGTCCCTGCCTCCTCTTACTACACGCGCCTTCCCAAGTGAACTCTCTCCTGCAGCGAGACGGTCGTGAACAGCATCTTTGTCCACCAATTGGCTGATTGATTCTCCCCAACCAGTCAGGCCTCCTCTGAGCCCGTAGAGCCCTATGTGCTCAAGGAAAATCACTGGGTCATTCAGTTCATGCGATTCGATTAGGAGGTCGTAGGCGTCTTGAGGGGTGCTCGGGAATACAATTACCAGCCCTGGGTCGTTGATGAACCATGATTCGATCATATTAGCATGAAACGGTCCACTGCGAGTCTTCCCTCCTAGTGGGATACGCACTGTGACCGGAACTTCCGCGCCCCAGCGCCAACGCAGTTGGGCAGCGTTGTTGACCAGTGCGTTCATCGCCAGCGCCGCGAAGCCACCGAATTGAATTTCAGCCACCGGTCGCAACCCTCCGAGAGCGGCACCAATTGCTGAGTGGACTATCACCGACTCGGACAGGGGCATGTCGAGAAGTTTGTCCGAGTGCCCCCTAGCTTTCAGGGGTAGATTCAGTCCGAAGGCGCCGGCGACCTCCATGTCCTCTCCCATGAAGACGACCCGGTCACCGTGCTTGTCGGCTATTGAGGCCATGGCATCCTGAATGGCTCTGCTGTAGGTTCTGGCGTTGGACGCGTCAGAGAACTCCAAAGCCCCCTCTCCTAGTTCCAGAGGGCACTCGGTGAGTTCGACCTCATGCTCAAACCTCTCGTACTGCTCAGTGTGGCTGGCGGCGTCATGCAGACTCGTAATCCCCTTTGTCACTGTGTAACCTTCGGGCCAGGGCATCTCCTCCATCTCCTCACGAGCCGCATCCACCTTGGCCTGCTCCTCGGACTCCATGGCATCCAGTGTCTGCTCGTCGCAGCCCGTTTGGACCAGCAACTCTCTGTGGTTTGGAACTGGGTCCTTCTCAGCCCAGTATGTCAGCAACCCTCTGTCGACGTATCCGGGCGGGTTGCCCGAAGCAGCCCCGAGGTACAGGTCGTCATGGTGGTGAGCATGGCCGCACCCACGCATCGTCTCAACGTGAATCAGGGTGGATCCACAACCGTCCAGAGCGAATTCCCTCGCTACTGCGGTCGATGCGTAGAACAGCCCGGGATCAGAGCCATCAATGGTCCATGCAGGTATCCCCATGGCATGGCCCTTGTCACCAAATGTCTCGACCCCTGACTGGCCGGTGACGAAAGTGTCGAGTGCTATCTGGTTGTTCTGAATCATGAATGATATCGGTAGACCCCTTACTCCGGCGAGGTTCATGGCCTCCCAGAACTCACCACTGCTACTGCATCCCTCACCTACTGGGGCGAGATGAAAACGGTCTATTGAGAGCCTGGATGCGGCCAGAGCCACTCCTGTTGTTGTGGCACTGGCGATTGGCAGTGGAGCGGCTGGAGGAAGAATCCCCTTGTCCCAGTTGCCGATGTGAAGATCTCTTCCCCCCGCGCCCTCGTGTCCGCCGTTCATGTATGATCCAGACTTGCCCATTTGGGAGGAGAAGACCTCTAACGCAGTCTGTCCCATGGCAATAGCCAGGCCAACATCGCGAATCATTGGGGCAATCACGTCAGCACGATGCCGCTCGTCAGTGGAGATGTCGACGGCCCTGCGCATTGCACTGGCACAGGCGACTATCCCCTCCTGCCACGTCGAGCGGAAGCCCTTGCCTCCAAAACTTCCTCCATCGGGAGTCTCGATACCATTTGCAAACAAGTCCTTTAGATGCTCGTCAACGGCCCTCGTCCGAGTCATCATCTTCTGCCAATCCATGCGCTGTTCAAGGGTGATGGAGGAGTAGTGAGCAATCCTTCTGAGGCACAGTGCGGTGTCGGCCAATAGTCTAGCAGTGCGGCGTTTTAGATGGATATCTGCAGTTCTCCTCGGAATCACCTCTGTAGAGTGTACGGAACTTAGCTCAGGCGAGAGCAGACGATCTAGGAGAGATTCTCCAAAAGCCCCAACAAACTCCTTAGAGAACCGGTGAAAAGATTCCCCTTCGAACGAGTCCGGGGCGCCCATTCCGTCCCAGCAGGTGGCGACTGCGACCAGATGTCCATCGTGTCTCTCTGCGAAGAACCTGAGCAGTTCCGCTCTGGCTGCCTCGGATTGCAGGGGCTTGGAGAACTCGAGGGCGTGGGCTGGCTCCCATCCTGCTCCCCAGATTACCGAAAGATCACTTTGGGAAACTTCCTCTGAGGGGGACGAACTGACGGAGTCAATACCCTCTTCCAACTTATTGATTACACCGTTTCTGCGTTCGGCCTCAATCGCTAGTTCCCTAGGATCGAGCGAAGCTTCTCTCTCCCAGATTTGCACATTGCGGTGCCTCCCTTGGCCGCTGGAAGATCTATTCAGGGTGGCCCTGACTCTGTTGCCGCAGTGTTGACACCTCCTATCCAAGCGCGCTGTCTCCCCTCGCGTCCTCCATACCTGATGTCGCTCGCATGACGGGCATTTCCATACCCCTTGGCGAATGATTGCCATAATGCTCCGAGAGGGAACTAATACAACAAATCTTCGCTGTGCTGAACGGTTGAAAACCACAAATGAGTTAATTTTATGAAATTCGACGAATATCAGTAGTATATTTATACTTAATACCACAAAAAAATGTTAGTTTCAACTAGTACTTACCACAATTAATATTTTATTATACTGGAGTCAACCGTGTCCGACCACTTGTGGATCCCTCCAGTCAGGTTGTACACATATCCCTCAGGGTTTCCCGAAGCTATTAGAAAACGCGCCACAGCAGCCGACCTGCTACCAGTTCTGCAGTAGATTACCACATCACGGTCGTGAGGGACCTCTTCGACTCGTTGCGGGACTAAGTTGTGCTGGATGCGCAACGAGGTACCCTCTAGCGAGACAATTCTCTCCTCATCCATCCTCCTGACGTCTAGTAGGAACGGCGACCATCCCTGGCCAACTCTCTCGACGTAATCGACCGGATTGATTTCGAGCATCTCGCGCTGCGACTCTTCGATGGCGTCTGCTGGGTTTGAGCACTCTATTGCATAATCGGAGAGGTCGGTCACCGTCGCTCGGGACGGGTCGTGCGAGTACGAGAGTGAACGCATCCTCATACCGAGGGTATCTATGACCAGCAGTCTGCCGCTGAGCGGCTCACCAACTCCTAGAATAATCTTGATCGCCTCAGTGGCCTGTATCGAGCCGACGATTCCCGGCAGGACTCCTAGTACGCCCGCCTCAGCGCAGTTTGGTGCTAGCTCCGTTGGGGGGGTCTTGGGGAACAGGTCGCGGTAGTTAGGCCCCCCGTCGAGATTGAAGGTGGTGACTTGACCCTCGAATCTGTGGATGCTGCCGAACACCCAGGGCTTGCCCAGTATTTCGCAGGCGTCACTAATGAGGTACCTCGTTGAGAAGTTGTCAGAGCCGTCGATGACGAGATCAAAGTCACCAATCAAATCGAGGGCGTTGTCGACTCCAAGCCTCGCCTCATACGCTTCGATTGTGACTTCAGGATTTAGATCACTTAGGCGACGCTCAGCAGAAACCACCTTCGCCTCACCGACCGCGGATGTACCGTGCAGAACCTGCCGCTGCAGGTTTGAGAGGTCGACCGAGTCGTCGTCAATGATTCCTATCCTACCTATTCCAGCGGCTGCTAGGTACAGCAGAGCCGGAGAGCCCAGTCCTCCGGCTCCTACTACTAGGATTGAGGCCTCATTCAGGAGCCTCTGCCCTTCTGGGCCGACCTCCGGGAGGGTCAAATGCCTCGCGTAGCGCACACTCTGCTCATCAGACACGGCTCTACGAGGAGGCCGTCCCAACATGGCCTCTTCGGCTGCAAACACCTGCTATCATCGGAACACATTCAGAAAGGCGGACCCAAGTCAGCGCCTCAATGCTGCTCTTCTAGCCACTTCTCGACATCCATTGCCGCTTGACACCCCATGCCTGCGGCGGTGATGGCCTGCCGGTAGCGCTTGTCCACCACGTCTCCAGCTGCGAACACACCTGGGGTACTCGTCATCGTGTGTTCAGAGTGCAGTATGTAGCCCGATTCATCCATCTCAACTTCGCCATCTAGGAAACCAGTCATTGGCTTGTGTCCGATGGCGATGAACGCCCCGGTGCAAGCGATTTCTTGCTCACTTCCATCCCGAGGGTCCTCGAGGATTGCCCCGCTGAGGCCGTTCTCGTCAGAGAGCCACCTCTTGATATGTCTATGAGTCATAATGTCGATCTTCGGATGACTCACAGCCCGCTCGTACATCACCTTCGAGGCCCTGAATCCTTCGCGCCGGTGGATTATGGTGACCTTACTAGCGAATCTGGTCAGGAAAGTCGCTTCCTCCATCGCGGAGTCACCTCCTCCCACTACAATGACCTCTTGGTCTCGGAAGAAGGCGCCGTCGCAAGTCGCGCAAGTCGAGATGCCCCTGCCCTTCTGCGCCTCCTCTCCTTCCACGCCGAGCCAAATGGCCTCCGCGCCGGTGCAGATGATTACGGACTCGGTACGATACTCCTCACCCTCTACCCATATGCCGAAGGGCCGCTCCGAGAAGTCAACTCTCTCGACATTCTTGTCCTGTATCTTGAGTCCGAAGCGCTCAGCCTGCTCGCGCATGTGAACCATCATATCGGGTCCGCCAATTCCAGAGGGGTATCCAGGAAAGTTCTCGACATCCGAGGTCAACATCAGCTGCCCTCCGGACATGTAGCCGGCGAACATCAGCGGGTCCAGCATAGCGCGCGCAGCGTACAGACCAGCCGTGTAACCAGCCGGACCTGAACCGATGATTATCACATTGTGTACTCCGTCGTCCACGGGCTCGCCAATGGCGGGACCTCCTTCAACCCTGCTCCGGGTTTTCCATTAGATTTTCATGCTCCACCACACTGAGGCGAACGACGCCGTAGACACTAGGTGTTGAATCACGCATCAGGTATCGCCGGCCAATGAAAACTCAACTATTAATTGCCGACGAGTGTAATTGCTGGACGGGCACAGGGGTCCAATGGGGAACTGGAGATTCATGGGTCAAACATCACACGTTCTCTGGTTCGACGAGGTAGGGCGCGACGATGCGCTTGCAGTCGGAGGGAAAGGAGCCTCTCTGGGGGAGATGTACCGGAACCTCAGGGGCAGTGGTGTAGACATCCCGAACGGATACTGCACAACTTCTGACAGTTACAGAGAGTTCGTGGGAACGGAAGTTCCCCGAGGGACTTGGGAACAGATCCCCGAAGTTGACGGTTTAGAGGACATTCGGGCCCTCGCAATCGTTCAGCGGACTCTGTCTGAGGCTCTGAGGGCATGTATCGAAGGTGCCGACCAGAACGACTCCCTAGCGATGCACGGACGGGCTGAACTGGCTCGCTCCCTAGTCCTTGAGACTCCGGTTCCTGAGGTGATATCGAACTCAATTAGTCTTGCATACCGGCAGCTCTGCGAGCAGTACGGCAAGGGCACAGACGTCGCGGTGCGTTCATCTGCTACCACGGAAGATTCCGAGGACGCCTCATTCGCAGGCCAGTACGAGTCATTCCTCAACATCTATGGCGAGAATAGTGTGGTTCTACACTGGCGCAAATGCGTCGCCAGCCAATTCACCGAGCGAGCCATCTGCTACCAACTTGACAGAGGCATGGATCCTCTGGCGAGCCCCCTGTGTGTCGTAGTGATGAAAATGGTCCGTTCGGATCAGGCCTCCTCGGGAGTGATGTTCACCATCGACCCCGACTCAGGTCATGATGGAGTCATCCACATCGCAGCATCTTACGGACTCGGTGAATTGATCGTCCAAGGAACGGTATCTCCGGACACTTACACGGTCTGGAAAGAGGGGCTACTAAAGGACAAGTTTGCTATCGTCAATAGACATCTGGGTAGCAAGGACCAGAGAATGGTCTACGCGAGCGATGGGGTGCGGGCAACCATTGTCGAGGAAGTTCCGTTCTCCGAGCGGCGCGACTGGGCTCTCCACTCCGAGGAGTGCAAGCGTCTGGCGAATATGGCTCTCCGAATCGAGCATCACTACGGGATGCCGATGGACATCGAGTGGGCCAAGGACGGCGTCGAAGGCCGCCTGTTCATAGTACAGGCCCGACCCGAGACGGTGCATGGCAAGACCTCACACGGCCTGATTCGTTACGAGATGGACCGCGCACTGGTTGACCGGCTCAAGAAAGACTCCGTGCTCGCCACCGGTCAGGCCGTCGGCACGAGAATCGGCTCGGGACCAATCAGAACCTACAGCTCGTACAAAGAAGTGCTCGAACGACGTCGCGCCTTGCAGAAGAGGCTGGCCGGAGGAGAGAGGGCCGAGGAGATACCTTGGGACGAACTGGTCTTTGAGAAAGGGGACGTACTAGTGACCGAGATGACCACTCCTGACTGGGAGCCGATGATGAAACAGGCCTCACTCATCATTACTCGCAAAGGGGGTCGAACCAGTCACGCGGCAATCATAGCGAGGGAGTTTGGGATTCCCGCCATCGTTGGTTGTGCGGGGGCACTCAAACTCGATAACCAGAGAATAGTCACTGGCTCCTGCTCTGAGGGCGATACGGGATACATCTTCGAGGGTGAGCACCCATTCGAGATAGTCGAGCACAAGGTCGACACCTCGACCCCTCTGAAAACCAAGCTCAAACTCAACGTGGGCTTCCCGACCAAGTCGCTGGCTGACTCACAACTACCCGTCGATGGCGTTGGGCTGGCCCGCATCGAGTTCGTGCTCTCTGGCGAAATCAGCATCCACCCGCTCGCCTTCATCCACCACCGCTCTCTCAAGAAGTATCTAGACAGCGGCGAAGTTCCACCTGAGATTGAGCCGTTCGCGAGAAACCTCGCCGAGGAGCCCGAAGAGAACATACGCGAAACCATAGATGCGATTGAGAGAAGGTGCTGGAACTACGACCACCCAAGGGGACTGTTCATCGACAAATTGAGAGAAGGAGTCGGACTGATATGCGCAGCATTCTACCCTAGGCCAGTTCTTGTCCGCCTATCCGACTTCAAGTCCAACGAGTACCGAGATCTGCTCGGCGGCAGCATCTTTGAGCCGCTGGAGGAGAATCCGATGATCGCTTGGCGAGGTGCCTCGCGATACCTCGACCCGATTTTCAAACCTGCCTTCGAGATGGAGTGCGAGGCTATGGCCTCGGTGTTCCACGACTTCGGCCTGAGCAACCTACAGTTGATGATCCCGTTCTGCCGTTCTCCCGAAGAGGGTGAGGCGGTCAAGAACCTGCTCGAGGAGCACGCGATAGGGCCCAGTAATGGAGTTCCACTATTCGTAATGGTCGAACTACCATCAAACGTCATCGATGCAGATGCCTTCATCGACAAGATGGAACTGTCCGGCGGCTCAATCGGAACCAACGACCTCGTGCAGACGGTGTACGCGGTTTCTAGGGATGATCTCGAGGGCTACCAACATCAAGTCGATGCCCGCGCTCCCGCAGTGAAATCGATGATTCGCACGGCTATCGAAGCATTCACCTCAAGGGGCCTTGAGATAGGAATCTGCGGTCAGGCCCCCAGTGATCACCCGAGTGAGTTCCCGCCATTCCTAGTGGACTGTGGTATCACTTCCATATCTGTCACCCCCGACACTGTGATGGCGGTTCGCCAGACGGTTCTAGAGTCAGAGATGATGATAGCACAAGGAATTAAGATCGAGGAATGACTGATTCCAGTCCGACCGATAGAGTTTCATCGAACTCTCTCGACGAGAGCGCATGACTTGGAGGCCGGCACCTCCTCCTACTGACGACGAGGAAGGCATCCGGGACAATCTCAAATCGTGGGATGCTATTGCCCATATGCACGCTCAAGGGAGCGGCGCGGAGTTCTATCGAATCGAGCAGTGGCTGGCCGGTGAGTCGAAACTTGCCCCTTGGGAAATCGAAGAGATGGGCCCAGTCGGGGGCAAGACGTTGCTCCACATGCAGTGCCACATCGGCACCGACACGCTGTCGTGGGCACACGAGGGTGCGCGGGTAACCGGTCTCGATTTTTCACCGAACGCGATAGCAGAGGCCGCGCGATTCGCGGACATCCTCGGATTCGACGATGCTAGATTTGTGGTGAGCAGGGTCTCCGAAGCTGTCGAAACTCTCGAGGGCGAGCAGTTTGACATCATCTACACCGGTAGGGGCGCACTCTGCTGGTTGCCAGATCTAGAGGAGTGGGCACGGGTGTGCGCATCCCTGCTCAAGCAGGGCGGTACTCTGTATCTCGAAGAGAGCACTCCGATGGTAAACATCCTAGACTCAGAGGATGGGCCGAACGGCCCACGCTTAGTTCCGAAATACGATTTATTCAACGAAGGCCCAATATCAGAGATCGGCGAGGGCAGTTATGCAGATCCCGAATGGCCAGGCAGAGGAGTTACACACTGCTGGGAGTACCGCTACGACACCATCATCAACGCGCTGATAGAAGGAGGCTTCCAGATAGAGTTCCTGAACGAGCGCGATGAACTCTTCTTCACCCCGTGGCCAGAGTTCTTTGATTCTTCCCGGCCCAACTACTGGCGACTCAAGGAAGGCAATGTTCCGATGCCTCTGTCATTCACTCTGAAAGCGACGCGGCTGTGACTAACCGACCATCGCTGCGACCGCTCCGACAGCGGCGCGGGCATGCGGTTCCAACCGAGGTTCGATGTGTTCGGGTTCAGCTCCCGGGCCGATTATCCCGAGACCAATCGGCTTGTTGTGTGATATCTGCAACTCAATGATTGCCTTGGTCACGGATTGCCCCATGACCAGTCCGTGATCAGTCTGCCCTCGCTCAATTATGCCGAGCACCACAGCGCCGTGCACATCTTCATTCTGAAGCATCCTATCAAGCGCCAGTGGCGCTTCCATCGAGCCGGGTACCCAAGCCACCTCGGCGACATCCCAGTTCTTCACCCCGGCTTCGTCACAGGCGTATTCCAACATCTTCTCGACATACTCGCGATGGAAAGCGCCGCACACTATTCCGAGATTCACGCGTTATCCTCCAGATTCCTCATCACTGTCTCAACGACCGCCTGCGTGCGAGAATCAATCTCGATGTTTACGCTGTTCCCGACTCTCTTATCTCCGATGGTTGTAATCCTCAGAGTCTCTGGGATGATGTGGAGGGCGAAACTCTCGTCAGACACTTCGCCGATGGTCAGAGACATGCCATCGACGGCAATGAAGCCCTTTTCGAGAATATACGGACGAGCCTCTTCCGGATTCTCGATAATCAGGTCAATGCCTTCTCCGCGTTCGGTTTTCCCAAGAATCTGCGCGGTTGTCATCACGTGGCCCGATAGGACGTGGCCACCGAGTTCGTCACCCATTTTCAGCGAGCGCTCGACATTTACCCAATCACCTTCTTCCAGACTGCCAAAAGTCGTGCGTTTGAGAGTCTCTGGAATAGCATCGAAGCGAATCTGCGAATCATCGATCGCGACCACTGTCATGCAGACGCCTTCGAGCGCGACACTAGCACCGATCTCCAGACCATCTTCGTGCCCAGTGAGTTCGACGACAAAGCTGCGTATCTCTTCGCCGTCCTCAATTGCGAGTACTTGGCACATCCCGGAGACGATTCCGGTGTACATCCTTAGTCCTCCTCGTATGGACCGCCTTGCGTACCAGGCCATAGGTCGAGAATGCGAGAGATGATTTTTCGAGTCCCGTCTAAGTCGTCGGAAAGACCCTCGACCCTGACGACCTCGATATGCCCGTGACCCCGACTCTCCATTCCTTCTCGGATGGCATCGATCGAGTGCTTCTGGTCGTACCCAAGAGCGACCACATCTGGTTTCACGACTTCTAAGATGTTGAATATCGGGACTGACGGCGGGTTGCCGACTATCGCCTCATCAACCGGTTTCAGTCCAGCCACCATTCGCCTGCGCAACTCGTGCGTTGTGATTGGCTCGTGCTTCTGTTTGCGAACCGTGTCATCATGCGCCACGACGACGACGAGTTCGTCTCCGAATGATCTAGCCTGTTCTACGTAGTGCAGATGCCCTGCATGCAGGAGATCAAACACTCCAACTGCCATCACCCGGACCATACTCTCAATCCTCCGACGCGCGTATCTGCCTCAATGCTTCGCTCATTCGTCAATCCCTAGTGCCTTGAGTATATCATCGCCTGTAACCATCGGTATTCCGCGCTTATTGGCATATTCCCGGGCATCATCGACCGAAAGAGCACCGTCTCCGTCAGGCTGCAGCATCTCGGCGCCTATGGTGCAAGGCGAGTGCCCGGAGAGCCGGGCTATCGACACGGCCAATTCGGTGTGGCCCTGCCGAGATTCGAGACCCTGCGGCGACTCTCTGCAAACGGGGATGTGTCCTGGGGTGCGAAACTCCTCTCCGAGAGCGATGCGAGCGGTCTCGCCGTCAGCGTCGCTTGCGAGCAACTCCCCTGCCAGTTCACCGAATCTCCGCGTAGTCAGGGCTCGGTCCCTGTCGGTTATTCCCGTGTAGGTGTCTCTGTGGTTTAGTGAGATGGTGAACGCTGAGCGAGTATCGTACTGCAGGTCGTCGGTAATGAGTTGCCCGAGTACGGGATTTTCCTCGATGAGAGCGGGGTGAGTGTGTATGTCCTGCAGCCACGGCAGGCCGAACAGTTCGCCGACCTCGTTGCCGATGGCGAGGAAGAGCAGCCCGCCGCAGTCCTTGCGAAGTGTTCGCATCACTTCGGGGGTGGCGGCATCAGCAGGCCACAGAAGATCGGTCTCACATTCCCTGAAGGCGGAGTCGAAAACCATCACAGGATCGCCCGCAGTGAACGCCGCGATGGCTTGCTCGACGCCCGAGGCCATGAGTAGCGGAGGGGCCTTACCTACCCGTTATTTTCGGTCACAGACCGAATCCTTCTCATGGGTCGGATATCTGCATTGGTCATGGTGGAACGAATCGAAGTGTCAGTACCTGTCAGAGTCGACCTTGCAGGGGGCTGGACTGATGTGCAACCATACACGGGAGATTTTGGCGGAGAGGTAGTAAATTTCGCCATCAACCAGTACATTCACAGCGTGATGGAGAAGGACTCCAACGGCCGCATCAGGGTTGAGTACAGAAGCGACATTCCTACTGGCTCAGGCCTCGGCACTAGCGGTGCGATGAATGTCGGACTAATCGCCACTATCGCGGGAGGTGGTAAGAGTCCGGAGGACATTGCAGAGATGGCCTTCCAGTTCGAGGCGCTGCTTGAGAACCGAGGTGGCAGGCAAGACCAGTGGGCCGCAGCGCACGGCGGGTTCAACCATTTGCTGTTCCTCGGCGACGAGGTCGAGGAGATGCCGTTCGAGCCGTTGAAGTCAGCTAAGAACTGGTTGCGCAAGCACTTCGTTATCGCCTACACCGGGATAGAGCACAAGTCCGGTGACATCCATTCGGGAGTCTGGGAGCGCTATGACCAGGGCGACCAGTCCGTGCGCTCTGGGCTGCACCTGATCAGGGGGGCTGCTAGGCTGATGGCAAATGGACTGCAGGGAGACCGCCGAGAACTCGTTGTGAAGGCTCTGAAGGACGTCTGCGAGGGTGTAGATATGCTCGATCCTGCCATTCATGGCCCGTTCCGGGACGTAATATCCCCGCTTCAGGAGGCAGGTTCTGTCATTGCTTGGAAAGCTCTCGGTGCAGGGGGCGGTGGCTCAGTCGGACTGCTCTGCTCTCCAATGGGCGTCAGTGCAACGGTTTCTGCAATAGAACGGGCTGGTTGGGAAGTTATCGAATGGGACTATGACAATCAGGGTATGCAAGTCAATTGACGACTGACGACTACCTAAGTCTCAAACACCACCCCACTTTCGTCCTACCAATGGTAGGACGCTCTGGAGCGCTGGCCTCGGCGATAGTTCTGCTCTTCCTCCTTCCTCTGGTCTCATCGACCATCGTGGCGACCCAGGAAGCAGGAGGATTCGACGCCGAGGGCGACTGGAGCGCCTCGGTCGAGCATGACGTCCACCCTTACTGGTGGCTGCACTGGAGCCGCGACAAGGATGCGAACGAGCTGGATGACAGGCTGGAGTGGCTACTTGAACAGCCCGCAGAATTGCAGCAGGACTGGTGGAGGAGGGCCTCTCCAGGAAGCGCTAGGGTGTTCGTCGACTACGACCACCACCCCACCGACGCAGACGTATCCGCTCTCAAGGACCTCGGAGTTAAGGTGACTTTCCGTTTCACCTACCTAGACACTGTCTCTGCCACCGCTCCGTTCGAAGCAGTTCTAGATTCAGAGGGAATACGCTCGCTGCCCGGCGTGGTCATGGTCGAGGACCTCGGTCTTGCTGAGCCAAACATGCACGAGGCTGTCCCGAACATGGGCGTGGATGATGTCTGGAACGACCTCGGTCTAGACGGCACAGGATCCACTATTGCAATCCTCGACACCGGAGTCAGAGGTGATCACGAAGGACTCAACGACATGGACGACGACCCTTTCACCTGCATTGACGACCCGCCAGATCCACTTGACCCCAATCCGGACCCAATTCCAGCCGACTGCGACCCGAAAATCGTAGCATTCTTTGACGCTGTGTTCACCGATGAAGAGCACGATCCGGCAGAGTCCTACGACTCAGGGACCCACGGGAGCCACGTCGCGGGAATCGTTGCCGGTACCGGAGGGGGGCAGACTGACCCCAGCACCGGACTGCGCTACATCGGTGCAGCCCCCGGTGCATACCTAGTGACCATCCTATCGTGCTGCGACGGTGATATCGAGGATATCATGCAGGGCGCTCAGTGGGCTATCGACAACAAAAATCGTGACTGGATGCATGGCGGACATGGTATCGATATCCTCACCTCCTCTCTCGGCGAGCAGCAGTTCGAAACTCACGTAGATAACGACGGCAACTCGGCCTGGAGCCGCCAGATGGATATGGTGGTCGAGGCCGGCATCATCACCACACTCTCTGCAGGTAACGAGTTCGGTGGCGTCACCCTCGCCGGCTGCAACACAATAGACAGCCCAGGGGATGCCAGACTGCCCGTTACGGTCGCAGCGCTCGACAAGGACCTAGGATTAGCTATCTACAGCAGCCGCGGATACACCTCAGATTTGAGAGTCAAGCCCGACGTTGCCACTATTGGCTCCAACATTATGGCACCCGATGCTCTAACCAAGGACGGCTACACCGGCAAATCTGGCACCAGCATGGCCACTCCTCTGATGGCTGGTATCGCCGCACTGATGGTACAGGCCAATCCCGATATCACCCCAACTGAATTCAAGGACATCATAGGGGCCCACTCGATAGAGCGGGAAATTGCAATTCTCGATGATCCCGGGTTCAACGACTGCAGTCTGCTGGAGACTCGTCCTGACAACGAGTTCGGATACGGGCAGGCAGACCCGATCGCCTTCGTCGAGGCTGCAGGCAGCATTGATCGTTCTCTAAACGTCTCGATGGACATCGTCACCCTGCAAGAGATCGGCAATGAGAGCTACATCGCCGGAACCGCATCAGGAGGTGCTCTGGGATTGGGGCTGGTAGAGGTCAAGGTCGGAGGCGGAGAGTGGAAAGGTGCAGCAGACCTTTCGAAGAACGGCGACTGGGCGACCTGGAGAGTCAAACTTGACCCTCACCTTGAATCAGGCAATTCGACAATCTATGCTAGACTGAAAATCACCGATGACAGCATCTCGCCAATCGATGCCCGACGAATCATTCTCATCGACGGGCAGTCGGCCTCAGGAGCTGTTGAGGGACTGACCTCCTTCGGCTCGTATGTCTTCTTCGTCCCCTTCACATTGGTGCTGGCTCTGCTGGGATACATCATGGTCACAGAACGCTGGGACGAGAAGTTCCGAGCAAACTATTCGCGGTCCTCTGTTTCCCTCGAGGATCTCGCCATAGTCCCAATTAGCAGATCGGCCAGATTCAGGATTTTTGTGAAGCATATCCCCTCAACTCTGCGGAATAGTAGGGATTCGTGGCGAGAGGGCGGCGCGCTAACTGAGAGCAAAATGAGGCGATATGTGTCTCTGTGCGTGCTCTATGTTGCACAGGGCCTGCCCTCGGGATTCGCGAATGTGGCCTTCGTAGCGTTCCTGGTAACCAATGGAATCGCCGTAGAGCAAATCGCGATACTGTTCGCCACAGTATACCTGCCATGGACCTTCAAATTCATCTGGGGGCCAGTTATTGATATGATGAGGTTCCCTCAATTCGGAGTCAGACGTCCGTGGATTCTATTCGCCGAGACGGGCATGATAATCTCCCTAGCCACCTTGCTTTTCGTTCCTGATCTCGTCGCCTCGATACAATTAGTCACCATATTGCTGTTCATCCACAACCTGTTCTCATCACTGCAGGATGTCAGTGTTGATGCCCTCGCAGTCGACATACTCGAGCCTGATGAAGTGGCCACGGTCAACGGTCTGATGTTCGCCGCCAAACGCGGCGGGATCATTTTCGGAGGCGCAATCCTCGGGATGATGGTAGTCCCCTTCGGGATTAAATCGGCGATAATGGTCCAGATCCCATTGCTAATTCTGATCATGATGCTGCCCCTATTCCTGCGTGAGAGGCCAGGGGACAGACTGTTCCCATGGAGCAAGCAGGAAGAGGAAGAGGTAGAGGAGGCTTGGTACGCAGAGACCGAAGAGGCAATAGAATCCGAGGCAGCACTGCTGTGGGAGGCAGATCATCCGGAGGAATTCAGACAAGCCCGATGGGTCGCAACAAACCTCTACGATAACAGAATATCTCCAGCCGCATCCATCCTGTGGGCAAGCATCTCTTTCTTCCTATTGTGGGGACTTTTCGCTATCCTACACGTACTCACTAGCAGTTTTACCGAGGATTGGGGAATTACATTCGGAGACGTGGCTTCTCCTTTCAAAACAATTGGAACGGGGACATTCTTAATTTCAGCTATTCTCTTAGTGGCAGAGTGGTTGGGCGCTAATATTCCCCAGATTCGAAATCCCTTGCCAGTATCGACCCTTGCATCTGAAACAGCTTACAATATAGTCAAGGGCTTCTCAACGCGTTCGTCCTTCATCCTAATCTTCCTGTGCCTGCTGGCCGAACTCTACCTGTTCACCGATCCGATTGTGGTTGATATCTTCATCAATGAGGCTGGTTGGTCTCAGACCAAGTACAACGCAATCGTCGGCGGTGTTGTCATCGCATTCATGATGCTTGGACAGATAGTCGGAGGTATGCTAGGTGACAGGTTCGGAGTCAGAGAAGTCTCGATGATAGGATTCACTCTACTAGCCCTGTCAAACGCTTCTCTAGCTCTATTGAATGACTACTGGACCAATACGAACATGATGGTAGCCTACCTGTGTGTTCGCGCCATCATCAATGGAGTTGCATGGATTTGCGCCATAGCCGTATGCATGAGGCTGACCTTCAGTAAGGCCGGCGGTTCACAGTTCACGGCATACATGTCGATGTTCAACCTCTCAGCAGTGATGGCGTATCTATTCACAGGAAATATGACTCAGAGATTCGACTACGTCACTTGCCTCTATATCGGGGGCGCGCTAACACTGTTCACTGTGGTACTGCTATGGTTCATTGACCCCGATGAGGTCGACAGGGTCCTCGAAGGTCGCTTTGGTGATGGTGAGGATGAGTTCGACGGAGACTTCGGGGAGAGGCCAGAGGCATGGTATGAGGAGGACGAGACGGTTGTCACAAGTTCGTGAGCACCTCGAGTCCGCAGAGACGGATTTCCTGTTGTTCAGCCAGACCATCTGTCCTTACTGCACTCGCGCAGAGAGGACTCTGGATGCGCACGGATTCACCTACACCGAGATCAACCTCGACCACCACGAGGGGCTGAGAGAGGATGTTGTGTCCGAGACAAGGCACAGGACCGTACCGGTCGTTTTTGATTTGAGGGGCGATGAACCTGTGTTCGTAGGCGGCTCAGATCGTCTTCTCGAGTACCTCTAGAGTGCCCATGAGCTGGTTATCCCTCCTGCTATCTTCAGACGCAGGTACGTGTCACCGGTGAAACTGGCCGTCAGGGTGTACTCTTCTGACGGGTAAGGTATCGTACCTAGGGTTCCACTCTCACTAGCCCCCGGCCCCCAGACTCTCTCTAGGGCCGAGATGGAACCGTGATCTCTCAGGGTTAGTGTGATGCTCGAAGAGCCTGAGCCGCAATCCGCATCGAGGAAGTAGATTATTTCGTCCCACTCTCCGTCGCTAGGGTGGTCGCTGACGAAGAAGGTGTCACGGATCTCGACGTCAGGCCCTGTGTCCTCCCAGATATCGGAGTACAAGTCGCCACCACGCACGAAGTAGACATCACCGGAGTGCCCAACGCCACTGTCGACCAGCATCATCCTCATCTGCTCGATATCCGAGGAGTCGGTCCAGATAAATGAGGAGAAGAACTGGGCATCCGTGTCGTAGACGTAATCAAGCTTCGAGCCGTCAGCAGAAGAAGCACCCATTGTGACATAGTTGCCCGAGATCCCTCGGACATCAGCACTCCATTCTATCGAGAACAGCGTAAAACTCCAGGTGCCGTCCTCTTCGAGGGGGAAGTCCATCACAGTCTGGGCAACACCATTCTCGAACGCTGCTAGATCCTCATGTGTCATCCGTCCAAGGAACGGGTTGTGGTTGAGCACCGCGTGCCTGCGTGCCTCAGTAAGGCTGGAGATTCCTAGCATGTTCGCTGACCCTTCCTCCTCACTAACTGATGCGACTACCAGTCGAGCCGTGTCATCGGTGTAGTCGGGCGTGGAGAATGTGTAGAGCCACCAGTCTCCGACCTCCCATGTCGGTACCTCGACTGAATCCGAGCCGCCGACAATGCTGCTTATGCTCGAGCAGCCGGACAGAGCAGTAGCCAGCAGAAGCGTCGTGACAGCCAGACTCAACGCTCTGCGCATGAGGGGCCGTGCTAGCCGTCAGTCATGAGACTGACGCAGTCAGGAACCACTGTCTCAAAGCATTCCGGTCAGAGTCAAGCCGGGAGCGATAACGACCGCCACGATTGACATCAGCTTGATCAGGATGTTCAGCGAAGGTCCACTGGTGTCCTTGAATGGGTCACCGATGGTGTCACCGATGATTGCTGCATCATGAGAGGCATCGCCCTTCGCAGCACCTTCGATGTGCCCTTGTTCGATGGCTTTCTTGGCATTGTCCCAAGCGCCTCCGGCGTTGGCCATGAATAGCGCCATCAGCACACCGGTCACAAGTGCTCCAGCCAGAAGCCCGCCTAGGGCCGGCGCGCCGAGAAATGTTCCGACAATTACCGGAGCAGCTATTGCAGTCAGTCCGGGGGCTATCATCTCGCGAAGAGCTGCCTGAGTAGAGATCTCAACACATCGAGCGCTGTCGGGCTTGACACCCTCTCTGCCCTCCAGCAGACCGTCTATCTCGCGGAACTGGCGGCGAATCTCAGTCACCATTTCGCCGGCAGCCTTGCCGACACTGGTCATCGTCATTGATGCGATGACGAATGGCAGCGAACCACCAATCAGCAGCCCGATGACGACCATTGGCTCAGTGAGACTGAGATCAGCTGCCGCCATATCAGGGACAGAGGTCTTGAATGCGGCAAATAGAGCCAGAGCGGTCAGAGCGGCCGAGCCAATGGCAAATCCCTTGCCGATAGCAGCGGTGGTGTTGCCGATGCTGTCGAGACTATCGGTAATCTCACGAACATCTGGGCCAAGCTTGCTCATCTCTGAGATTCCGCCAGCATTGTCCGCCACCGGGCCGTATGCATCGACGGTCATTGTGACGCCGACTGTAGCTAGCATGCCCATGGCGGCCATTGCGATTCCGTACAAGCCTAGATCGCCGCCACCCATGTAGTGGTTAGCACCGTAGATGCCGCCTGCGATGAAAAGGATGGGTAGGAATGTTGACTGCATCCCGACCGAGAGGCCAGCGATGGCGTTGGTTGCTGGACCGGTCTTGGACATCTCTCCGATGTGAGGGATAGCCCTCGTGGGTATCCCGAAGACGTCTTCGATTCCTGTGTAGAACTCTGTGACAAGGCCGATTGCGATTCCTACTATGCTACCGATGATTACTGCGATCATTGGGTTGGTACCTGTATCCAGTTCGAGATAACCGATTCCGAACCAACCGCCTATCCAGAATAGAATCGCGCCAATGAATGTGGTGTTACGCAGTGCTGCAGCGGCATCCCCTCCCTTCATCAGTTCCATGCTGAATACACCGATGATACTCGCTACGTAACCTACGAAAGCGAGGAATAATGGGAGGATGACATAGTGCTCTCCCATGTCCGAAGATGCCTGGGCTATGATCATGGCAGCGATGATTGAGCCTACGAATGACTCAAAGATATCCGCTCCCATTCCTGCCACATCTCCAACGTTATCTCCAACGTTATCAGCGATAACGCCGGGGTTTCGAGGATCGTCCTCGGGAATTCCAGCCTCGACCTTTCCGACGAGGTCCGCTCCGACATCGGCGGCTTTGGTGTAAATGCCTCCGCCCACGCGTGCGAAGAGCGCTATTGACGAAGCACCCATTCCAAAGCCAGCGATATTCTGTACAGCCTCACCTGTGCCTAACCACATGGCCATCACTGAGATTCCCAGAAGCCCCAGTCCACCTACAGACAGACCCATCACGGCTCCGCCGTTGTACGAAACAGCAAGTGCTGCGGACTGTCCACCCTCGGCTGCGGCCATGGCCGTGCGCCCATTAGCGCTGGTAGCCGCGCGCATGCCACTGAAACCAGCAACGACGCTTGCTGCAGCACCAGCGAGGAAAGCTATCGCAGTCTCCGACTCAGTGGTTGGGTTAGCATACAATAACGCAGCAACCACTGCGACGAATATGGCGAGATACCTGTATTCTGCATTCAAGAAGGCCATGGCGCCATTCTGAATCTGCTGAGTAATATCTGCGACAATTGGATTGCCAATCTCGATTTTGTTGATTTTTTTGTACAGCATGAAAGCAATCAGTAGCCCTACTATTGCTGTCCCTGCTCCTATTTCTTGGATGTTCTCTATCTCAATCATACTGTTCACCTGTCGCCCCGCCGACCCAAGACCCGCTTATAATCCAAATCCTGCGCATCCGCCCCGAAGGGGCGGACGAATCAGGCACATAGAACAGTGGAAGCGAAAGATCCTAGGATGCCGGCCCCGTCGTGTTCTCTCTGGAATGAATCCAACTCTTCTTGACTGATGTGGCCCCATTCGAAGGCGCGATCAATGCGGGCCTTCGCGGCTTCTGGGTGAAACTGCACTCCCCATGCTGGGAGGCATTCGCCATCCTCGTCGAGAACCCTTACCGCGGTTACGAGGTTGTGATCTGTATGGCCGAGCAGCGAGCAGCAATCAGGAACTGTCACGACATGGTCTCGGTGAGTGAACAGCACAACCGGGGTGTCATCCGGGCCCGACCTCCTCGAGCCGAACAGTGAGTCACCCCTGCCTTCGTTGGTAAGTTCGAGATTAGAGACCCCGTTGAACAGAGTATCTTCCCTGGTAATCTTCGCCCCCAAAGCCTTGCACAGCAGTTGATGCCCGAAGCAGATGCCGAGTGTTGGAGTTCCTGACCTCGCTGAGACCCGTAGGAGCGACGCACCGCCATTCATCCAGTCCTCCCAAATTGAGACATTGCTGCGAGAGCCGCTGCAGTACAAGGCATCCACATCGAAGTTAGAGAACCACTCAGAGGTCAAATCATCGTCGCCGTGCAACGGCATGGCAATTCTGCGGAAGCGCACTGGATTGCCGGAGATATCGACAACGCACTCCTGCCAGAAACTGTATTCGTCGTCCCAGTGAGGTACGTCGTCATCCGTCAGGACAATCTCGCCCTCTATCTGTGCCCTGTCACCGACCTCTTGGGACTGCATCTGGGGGGTGAGCAACAGTACCTCCACGCTGCCAGCCTCGGCCAGGGGCCTGATCATCTCCTGATTGCCCCCGTGGCCGAATTCAGAACGCTCGACGAGCAGGTCAAGAAGCATCACTCTCGTGTGCGCCCCCATAGCATCCCCGAGGGGCAATTGGTTGAAAGGTCACCCCCCGGACTGCATTACAGGAGGAAGGCCCCATATGGTGGACAAGCAGATGATTCTCGACTCTGTCGGGCCGGTTCAGGCCGTACTCGACGCGCATGACGGAGTGGTCAATGTGATGGACACCACTGACGGCGTAATCATGATCTCCCTAGAGGGTGGATGCACCGGTTGCAGCGCTACTCCGATGACGGCGATGCAAATTTACTACTCGCTGATGAAGCTCGAAGAGGTGCACGACGTCGTATTCGTCAATGGCGAACTGCCAGACTACATGCGTGTATTCATCGATGACAAGCTCTCCGGTGAGTAACTACTCTTCCTCAGCCCGCATCTTTGCTATCTTGTGCGGATTGGCCTCGCCCTGAACATCCTTTCCCTTAATGTTCATCACTCCGGCCAGCGCTAATATCACAGCCACCACGGCCATCGGCCTCGCAACATTCCTAGATCCCCACAGCTCCCCTCCCATGTAGTGGAGAGCGAATAGCATCACAGCAGATACGAGGCACAGCACCGCTATCACTCGCTGAGCCAGCATCTCACCGGCCTCGGTCCGAGAGAAGGTACCTATCGACATCCAGAGGATAACAGCGACACTGCACAAGCTCACTGAGGCTGTCTCAGCCAACGCAACAGCATCCACACCGAGCCGTGCGTGGAGCCGCTTGAGTATGTTGGGGACGGACTTTCCTACCGCCAAGGGACAGAGTCAAGTCGAATGACCACTGGTTGGGAGCGTGGTCAAGTCGTCCGGATGGAGTCTACCGAAGGCGAGGTCCGAGGGCCCCCCTTTCATCACCAAGTCTCAGATTGTCACGGTCCTCGAACAGGCCGGGGTGCTCCTCGAGCTAGACGGGGCCAACCGATTCCGCGTCATCGCTTACCAGAACGCGAGTCGCGCACTGGCTTCGCTTGAAGAGGACCTACTGGTGGTGGTGAATGAGGAACGCATCACTGAGGTCAAGGGAATAGGCAAGGGCTTGGGTGCACTGATTACCGAGGCAGTATTGAAAGGCTCTTGGGGAGGCCTACCCTCACTATACGAACGCGTCCCGCCCGGGTTGATGGAGATTGTTGGCATTCCTGGGCTAGGGCCGAAGCGTGCACGCACTCTGTATGAGGAACTCGGGGTGGATTCGGTCGAGTCACTGAAGGCAGCTTGCGAAATGGGCCATATCGCGCCGCTGTCTGGGTTCGGTGATAAGAGCCAGCAGAAGTACCTCGATGGAATCGAGTTGTTACGGCGCTATCAGGGACGCAGCAGGATGGATGTAGGGCTGCTTTACGGGCAAGCTCTCGAAGAGAGAGTATCTGCGATACCCGGAGTCATCAGAGCCGAGCTTGCGGGAAGTGCCCGCAGGCGTAGGGAGACCATTGGAGATCTCGACATAGTGGTCGGGGCGAAACCAGAAGACCACAACTCGGTCATCGAGGCTATACTCGCGTTCCCCGGAATCGCCGAGGTCAAGGGGCACGGTGAGTCGAAGGTCAGCCTCATTCTCGAGGCTGACATGCTCGGAGGGACTGGTGGCCATGGCAGCGTCGACGTGCAGTTGGCCGAGACGCTGAGAGAACGTAGCAGCGATGCAACCATTGACGCCCAAGTCAGGATAGTAGCTCCTGTGGCATTCCCGTTTACTTTGGCTTATTTCACCGGTTCCAAGGAACACAACATCAGAATGCGTCAGACTGCTATAGGCCGCGGCCTTCGCCTCAACGAGTTCGGGTTGTTTCCAGAGGAGGCCGCCGGAGATTCCATCGGCATGGAGGCCGCCAAACACACTCTTGAATGCGCTGATGAGGCCGATATCTACGACCATCTTGGAATGTCTTGGGTACCGCCTGAGATGCGAGAGGACATGGGCGAGATAGAGGCCGCAGCAGAGGGCGGCGTAGGCCTTCCGACGCTAATTGAGCCCTCTGATATCAAGGGGACACTGCACAATCACACCGTGGCTTCAGACGGTACTGCGACGCTCGAGGAGATGGCAGAAGCGGCGATGAATCTGGGTTGGGAGTACCTAGGGATAGCCGATCACTCAGAGGTGCTGAACATCGGCGGCAGGCAAATCGGCGTCTCCGCGACCGACGTACCCGGTCAAGCGGAGTCGATTAGAGCACTGAATGAGAAGTGGCGAGACTCGGGTACTGACTTCCGCCTGCTGCACGGCAGCGAGTGCGACATCCTAGTCGACGGCAGCCTCGACTACCCTGACGAGGTGCGCAACTCTCTCTCTCACGTGGTAGGGAGCGTGCATGCGCTTGGCAGTTGGAGGGGTCGCGACGAGATAGCCAACACCGAAGCCCTCATCCGAGCGGTCGAGGACCCGACTTTCACCGTTCTAGGGCACCCTACGGGGCGCATACTGCAGGGCAGAGAAGGCTTTCCCGTCGACATGCACGCCGTTCTACGAAGAATGGGCGAGATTAACGCCGAGGGCGAACTGAAGGCGGTGGAGATTAATGCGTCTCCCTACCGACTCGATCTCGACTGGCGACTGTGCAAGTATGCCAAAGAACAAGGTGTCCCGGTATGCATCAACCCTGATGCCCATGACACCGACGGCCTGCGGAATTTCTGGTTCGGCGTACAGGTGGCCCGTAAGGGATGGCTCAGTGCGGAGGATGTTCTGAACACTCGCAGTGGTGCACAGATGGAGAGTCTGTTCGGCCTTTGACGAACCTTATCATGCGAGAGCACGAGGACGTCCTATGCGACTGATGCGAGCCACAGTCTTCGCTGCGATTGCAATATTCCCAAGCATCCTACTGGCCTTGTTCGCCTACTGGCTTCTAGGGGGAAATCTCCAATCCACCAGTCCTGATGATTTCATGTACATACCTTGCTATGGCGTTCCCGGACTCTGTATCCTCGGCGCGTTTATCCTAGGATTGAAGGAAGATCTGGGGGATTAGCATGCGGCGAGCCGAGAAGGCGCATCAAATCGGCCGCATACTGGATGAGATTTACCCTGAGCAAACAATCCCTCTCGCTCACAGTGATCCATACACCCTGCTGGTCGCTGTCATGCTGTCGGCACAGACCACGGATAAGAAGGTGAACGAGGTGACTCCGACGCTGTTCGAGTTTGCGGACTCCCCTGAGCGCATGGCTTCTCTAGAGGTCGAACAGATACACACTATCATTCGAGAGATCGGACTTGCTCCAACCAAGGCCCGCAATCTCAAGCGAATGGCAGAGCAGATAGTAGAGGACGGAGGAGGAGTGAGGCCGGATTGGGACTTTCTCGAGTCCCTCGCAGGAGTGGGTCACAAGACTGCCAGTGTGGTTATGGCGCAGGCTTTCGGAGTGCCTGCATTCCCGGTTGACACCCACATCCACAGGCTAGCAGCGCGTTGGGGACTCTCCAACGACAGCAACGTTGTCAGAACCGAGCGCGACCTCAAGAAAGTCTTCCCCGAAGAAACTTGGATTCGTAGACACCTGCAGATAATCTACTTTGGAAGAGAGCATTGCCCGGCTCTGCGCCACGACCTCACTCAGTGCCCCATTTGCTCATGGGCATCCACAAAGAAGCGCATTCGAGAGGAGATGCGGAGTTGATTCACCGTCGGTTTTGTAGCCGTTGAACGACTCGCAGCCTCATGGGTAATGCGACGGAACTCAGTGTGGGCGATTCGGCTCCCGAATTCGAAGCGTCTGTGACCGACGGATCGACCATCAGACTATCGGAGATGCTGAGTTCAGGTGATGGCGTGATACTCTACTTCTACCCGCGCGACAATACTTCGGGATGCACAGTGCAGGCCTGCGACTTCCGCGACAGCTTTGCTCGGTTCACGGACTCGGGATGGAGGGTCATCGGAGTCTCCACCGATTCCGCCCAGAGCCATCAGAAGTTCATCGACAAGAACTCCCTGCCATTCGAACTCGTAGTCGATGAGAACTTCTCTTTACACGAGGCATATGGCACTTGGAGGGAGAAGAACATGTACGGCAAGACGTATATGGGTACCCTGCGCTCGACTTTTGCCATAGGTTCGAACGGGATTCTGCGATGGGTTCGCTACAAGGTCAGCCCGAAAGGTCACGCTGATGAGTTGCTTTCAGACCTAGGGGTTGTCTGATGGACGTTGACGAGCGCCGTAGGCTGGTGGAAGTGTTCCTCCGCCGTTGTGTAATCTACGCCGATGCATCGATTGAGCGGAAGAAGCAGCGTGAAGAGAGTGAGGATGTCATCGCCCAGTGGCAGGCTTACCGTGATTTCACCCAGCATGCCGTCGAAGAGGTCGCCTCAGGGGATCTTGACACATGGCTCGAGGATGATTCTCAGACCTCGGACTCCGGTAGTTGATTCCAAATCGCCATTCCGAGTTTGTGCCGGTCAGTATCCACTCTCATCCTCGCGCCTGCCACCATCAGCAAGGTGTCTGACTCATTTAGCGAGAACACCGGGTAACCTATCCTCTCACCCATCTCTTGCACCCTCCTCTTGCATACGTCCTGCTGGCTGGGCATTTGAGTGAGCGATCCGAGGTCAACCAACATCATGTTGCCCTCCAGCAGATCCTGCTCCATGCCTTGCAACGGTAACCGGTGTAGATCATCCGGCCTCAAGTAGACAACTCTCCGATTGGGTCTGGGGGTTATTCTACCGGTTCTCTCGGACCAGACATCTTCTCCCAGATCGTGGAACCGGTCATCGACCTGCGGACCTGGGTCGACGGACATCCTCTTGGGCTTTGCAGGCCGCTGCTGCACCTTGGATGGATCGGGCAATCCGAGGAGCCTGTACAGGTTGACCACGGTCTTGGGCGAGTCTAATCATCAAAGAGACCTTCGATGTCCTTGTCATTCAGAGCCCCATCTACGGACGCTGCATCAGTCCTCGGAGCAAACTCTTCCTCAACTTCTTCTTGCACCGATTCTCCAGTCAGTTCCTTGAATGCATCCGCGAGTTCTCCATCCATCTTCTCGGGCTCCTCTGGAACCATCGGCTCTGGTATTCTAGGTGCCTCATCTACCACTGACTCACCTATGTCTTTCTTAGGTCCCCGCTTTCTCTTTTCGGCATTGAAAGGATCGTAGTCAGGGTCATCGAAGGCATCGTCCATTGAGACTCGCTTGCCCCTGCGCCGGCTGACGTTTCCTGTCACCGTGGCCTCAACGACAACTTCAGGCGGGCGCATCCTCTGAATCAGCACCGCGACTAGAATGACTATCAGTCCGAACAGACCAATGTAGATACCATAGTCGGCCATCAGCACACCGAAGCTGAATGGCTCTTTCTTGACTTGGATGACCAGTGTGATGGAAGATCCAGCCCCTTCGTCGAAGGCAGTCATCTGGATGGTCCGTGTGCCTTCGCTAGAGAAGCTCACCTCAATCCATCTCCCTTCCCTATCGACATCGTTGGCTGGATCCCCGTCACCGTTGCTGTCCTTGCCAATGTCCAGATCCCAGATGTAGATCATGTGCTCCATGTCGAACTGCGAATCTGTGGTGCCGTTCGCGGATAGGACGATTACGTCCCCCTCCATGGGGGTGTAATCACTAGTAGACGCCCTAGCATCAGGGTTGACGTTGTTGACATCTATTGAGATGAGGATGCGCGCACTCTCGCCATTATCGTCTGTGACATGGAAGACGATGTGATCGGGAGCAGTGGTGGCGTCAGACCAGGCGTGAGCAAGGTGCTGCGACTCGATGTCACAGTCATCGGTGGCGTTGCCCTCAGAGTCAGAGTTGACACTAGGATCGAGATCGAAGCAGGAGATTAGGTTGGGCAAGTCGCCCAAGGTGTCACTCACTTGGATTGACAGTTGCACCAACTCGTCCTCAGCCACAGGGAGCAACGGCGCAATCGGCGAGATAGATGGAGCCACGTTACTTACGAGGAACTGCATAATTAGCGTCTCAGTGCTGGCTCCATCATCATCAACCACTTGCAGAGTTGCGAGATGCTGCCCGGAGGTGTCGTAGATATGTCCAAATTCACTCTGATAGCCAGTGCTGCTAATGATTAGTCCTGGCTGTAACTCCGCATCCGGTGACCAGTGGTGTTGGAGTCCGCCCAAGTCGTTTGCAGAGTCATCAGCCCATCCTCTGAAAATCAAAGCATCACCTTCATTGACAGTATACCTAGCGTTCTCTCCGAGCATCTGAGGTACGAGCCTGTTTGGCCCAGACCAGACCTCAGCCTGCGGGTTTGTTGGAGCAATGTTCGTCACATCAATGGTCAGCGTGTCGTCGGCAGTGGCTCCATCGTCGTCCATCACCGTGACTCCCATAGTGAAAGGGCCCTCTGATTCTGGGGTGACCGTGCACCGCAACCCGACCTGCCCCTCATCGCATGGTAAGTGCCACTGTATATCGATAGGGGCTTCTTGGTTCAGCGTATCCATGTCTCCACTTTCCTCGACGTCAAAAGTAACCGATGAAAGCACCGGTACTGAGGATTGATCGACCCCAATCTCAACCTCTGGAGGCCTATTTAGAATGGTGATGTAAGCCTCAGCGTAGTCCTGATCACTCTCGTCGTCCGTGATTGTCAATGAGACTAGGAAGACTCCATCGTCATCCCAAGTGTACTCTTGGACACAGTCTTCTTCGGTCGAAATCCAGTTCTCGCCGTTGAGCTTCTCGACTGTGAATTCACAAGTCGTCTCACCTCCATCAGGGTCATATGACGATAGGCCATTGAAACTCACTTCTGACATTGTCAGTGAATCCAAGACGATTGAGAGGTATGCGGTAGGAAGCCTGCCGATGAAAAGGGTGAACGAACCCTCGTTGTTCGACCGATTACCGTCCGCGGAAATTTCCTCGTTGGGGTCGACCGTAAAAGTCAGGCTGATATCGCCGGATGGTTGATTCTCAGGAACAGTCCAAACAACGTCGACCCGCATCTCCTCGAGGCTCGATAAGCTCGGGATCTCAGTTGAGGATGTCGAGCCGTCAGGGGCACCGACTAACAAAGTGGTTACAGGGGAATTTGAGAGTCCCCTATTGAGGACTGGAACACTGAAAGTCAGTTGGTCATCAGGTATCGCATTGAAGCCTATGTTGTTGTCCAGTGTGACTGTCCTGTTACCCCTAGTCCTCTCTACGGTAACACCTTCAGAGCGAGAGATAAGATCGATTGCGTGAACTTCTGGGTCAATTGTTACCGTGGAAGCCCCTATAATCAAGTTTGCAGGATTTGTTCCACTGGCCCATACAATGATTCCATGACTCCCTAATTCTCCCTGAGTAGTCGTGCCATCAGGAAGGTGGCCAGTGTTGAATGTAAGGAAGGCAGAACCGTTTGACGCAGTAGTAAGATTGTGTTGTAATGCAGTACCGCTACCTCCGTTTATCCACCTGTCATACGCGGCAATTTCATATCTAAATCTGACATTTTCATCAGATATTGGCTGACCTTGGCTGGTGACGTTAATCCAAGTCGATATCTCAAAATCTAGGGGAGAGAGCGGATGCTCAACTTCGATGGTGATTTGCTTTGGCCTGCTGGCCGCTTGGTATGTGGTGAGTTCATGTTCGGCTTGAATTCCGAGGCCTGCGACTGAATACGAGGTTCGAATATCGCCCCTAATCGCCGGACAGTACCACTTGTATCCGGTCTCATCTCCATTGTCATCATAGTTCGTTATGTTGTAAGATTGTGAACACCCATTGTAGAATGTGCCTGGATAGCCTTGGCTAACAACTTCCCAACTGGTGGTATTACTACTGGTGCTGTCAGAGGGAAATGTCACATAATCACTCGTGCCACTATAGTCAGTCTCTACGGTGTAGTCGGTTTCCCAAACTTCACCCACACTGAGGGGGAAGTCGTAACCCTCCAATGTTGGGACGTAGTCGTTTGTAACGGTCAAATCTGCTATGGGCGTATTGATAGTGATAAACCAGATTGTAGTGATGAAATCGATGTCGAAAGTAGCCACTTCACGAAACACAGACAAATCTGAAACACTAATCCATTCTTCGGTATCCATGTATACGCGCAAGTCACCATTGTTTCCGTCTAGGCTTACGTCTTCGGCCTCATAGAAGGCAGTCCCCTCAACTTTGTAACACATTAAGTCCAGATCCCAATCTATCTCGCCATCGTTATTTACATCACACCACCCAATGTCTGATACTGTCTGCGTCAGAGTTCCTTCAAGATACTGAACATTCGAACTGACTCCCGAACTGGCAACGAAGGCACCTACGTCGAGGTAGCCATCATAGCTCCAAGCATCGTTTATCTTCCAAGCGGGCACATCTACCAGATTTACCGACCTAACTGAAGATTCCATTATTCGTAAGTCCGAAAGTTCCTCGGAGGGCGCTTTCACATCCATGAAAACGCCGGACTGAGCGGATATCATCATCAGAAGAGCGAGTCCGACAGACAGCCTCGCGTGTGAGCGCATGCCTCGCCGGAACGGCGAGGAACGCATCAATATCACCCCTGCGGGCCTCAAAATCTACAGTAAATCCGCCAATTCGTCCTGGATGAACTGGACTGCCTCGAGGATCTCGCTCTTGGCGCGGGCGCCGGTAATCACCATCTTGCCGCTGCCGAATATCAGGCAGACGACCTTGGGGTAATCGAGTCTGTAGATCAGCCCTGGGAACTGTTCGGGCTCGTACTCGACCTTGTCGAACGGCAGGTGGAAGGTGAGATTGTTCAGATTCAACTTGCGTGGAAGCGCAGCCAAAGGCTCGCCCTCGCGGATGCCGCGGATGCGAGGATCCTCGTCGTCGCTACCCATGGCCTTTACCTCCGCGTCGGTGGCTGCGCGAATACCGCCGTCGGCAGTGTCGATAACGCGGGTATTATTGTCGTCCATCCGAGCCATGCCGCCGTAGTCCTCGGGATAGAACAGAGAGTAGGTGGCGACCATGTTCTGGACCTCGATTTCGACATCCTTGAGATCCCATGTTTCTATCCCTGCAGCACGCAGGTCTTTCGTCATCATCTCGATTCCAACCTCGATGTTGTTCTGGTTCTTACCGCCAGTGCAAACCGCGCGTCCGGACCGGAACATTAGGATGGCGAGTTTTGGGTCCTTGACCCTGTAGACGACGCCCGGAAATTGCTCGGGCTCGTACTCGCAGTTCAGTTGGATGGCTATGTCAGGTAGGTCGAGTTCCTCCGCCACTCTGGTGGAGGCGACCACGTTTACGACAGTCAGTCGCTCTTCATCGCTAAGCATGGGCCGCGCAGTTATATGCTACTTATAAACAATAGTTGCATCGAAATAACCGCAATTTCATCTCAATAGGCCGTTTTCGACCAAATTTCACAGTAAATGGACGCCGGATGCCCCAAATCTGGAGATTAGAGGCCTTCCACCGGCTATCTCGATGGCCTCTGCGACCCTTTGTGGCTCTCGTGCTAGGGCGACCATGCAGCCCCCTCCTCCAGCACCAGTCAGTTTGGCCCCCAGTGCGTGTGGCCCTACCGCTTCTACGAGGGCCTCGAGTGAGGGACTGCTCACTCCGAGCAAGCGTAGTTTCTGATGACACGCGTCCATAGCCATACCGACCGCTTCCAGGTTTCCGGCTGAAAGCGCAGTGAGTCCGGCTCGTGTTATCCTAGCTATTGCGTCCATCTCCTCCTCCAACTGCGGCTCATCCTTGAGCCGTTGGGCCACTCCAGCCACCATCTTACCAGTCGGTGAAGCCTCTCCAGTGAAGCCAATTACCAGCCACGCCTCCTCCATATCAGAGGGCAGGTCGACAATGTTGACTGACCACTCCCTTTCGCCCTCCGGAGTTGTCAGGGTCGCATCGAAGACATGCCGAGTTCCCTCTATGTGTTCGCCCGAGACCACGACGCAACCTCCGAGAGCACTGGTGGCAGTGTCCGTCGGACTTGCGCGACCCTGTTGTGCCCGGGCTTCTGCCAAATGGCTCATGCGAGCCAGTCCGACCGGATCGATAGGCTCGCTTGGTTTGGTATGTGAGTGCAGTGCGGCCCCTATGGCATTTGAAAGGGCAGCCGAAGATCCCAATCCGGCGGCTGAGAACAGCCCGCTATTGACCTCCATCCTCAGTGAAGGTCCGTCGTATCTGAACACCTCGTCAAGGATGTGCGAGATGTGCGGGTGTCTGGCCGAATCGAATGGAAGCCCCTCGAGAGTCCATCTGTCGGACTCCTCGATGCTAACCTCGACCCCGCTGTCTATGGCAACTGCCACTGCGGGGTGACCGTAAACCACGGCATGCTCTCCAAACAGGATGCACTTGCCCGGTGCGAACGCCCTCGCCATGACCATAGGCCGGGTCATTGGACCATGAGTGTTGGCCTCGGCAGGCGGTTGTTTCAAGGACGTAGCGCCACCCGAGTGATTTGTCAGGCGTAGCCTGACAGGAGATTAAGATGGAGCATCCACTCCTACAGTCATACGGTTCTCTGGATGGTTGGCACATACTGCTCGTCATCGGGGGTCTCTCTATCGGCTTCTTCGTCTATCAGGTGCAGAAGGCCACTCGGCTGGTAATGTTGGGTGCGCAGGACAACCGCTTCGACTCGTGGTTCACCAGAATCAGCGAGTTCACCACGGGCTGGCTGGGCCAAAAAAGGGTCCTGAGGGACCGCGTCGCCGGCAGCATGCACGTCCTGATGTTTTGGGGATTCTTGATGCTAGCCTCCGACATGTTTGACCTTGCTACTGCGAACGCCTTCTCGGACCACGTTCTCCCTGAGTTGCTGAACGGACCTTGGAATGGGATGGTCGAATTGGGCTACACCATGGCTTTGATTGGATGCGTCGCGGCTTTGATTCGCAGAGTTGCATTCACCCCTGAGAAACTGAAGGGCGAATCTCAGTTAGAGGGCAACGTCATCCTGTTCCTAATTTTCTCCATCACGGTCACATCGTTCGTGGTCGAATCCTTTCACAGCCCGTCCAGTACTTGGGAGCCAATTGGATACTGGGTCTCTGGCATGGGCATTGCCGACGGGACCATTGTATCCGCTTATTGGATCCACATGCTCTCTATCTGCGTGTTCTTCGTGCTGATTCCACTCTCCAAGCACATGCATTTGGTGATGGCCGTGCCAAACGTCTTCTTCCACGATGTCGAGCCGCCGGGCAAGATGCGACCACTCGCGGTCGACGACGATGGCAAGGCGGTTCCGCTGGAGGACTTGGACATCGATTCCTTCGGAGTTAGCACTTACACACAGTACACCTGGAGGCAGTTGATAGACAGCTGGTCGTGCACCTCGTGTGCACGCTGTCAGGATGTCTGCCCGGCCTACGCCTCGGGCAAGGGACTCAATCCGATGAAAGTCATCCACGACGTTCGCAACTACGCCAACGAACACGCGCCGCTGCTGCTGGCAGGAGAGCAGCCCGAGGAGACGATGATGCAGCGTATCACAGAGGAGGCAGTTTGGGCCTGCACCACTTGCAATGCCTGCGTTGATGTCTGCCCTCTCTACATCGAACATGTCCCCAAGCTCACGGACTTGCGTCGTAATGCGATGATGGAGACCATGGAGTACCCCGAGACCCTCAATACGGCGATGGGCAACATCGAATCCGCATCGAATCCGTATGGCTTCGGCGCGCACGAGCGCGCCGAATGGGCCGCGGACCTCGATGTCAAGATTGGCGAGCCCGCTGAGTACATCTACTTCGTTGGCTGCGCAGGGAGCTTCGACGAGCGTAATCAAAAGGTCGCGCGCTCAACGATATCCCTGCTAAAGGAGGCGGGCCTCGATGTCGGCATCCTAGGTATGCAGGAGGGTTGCTCGGGAGACCCAGCCCGCAGAGCGGGTAACGAGTACCTGTTCCAGATGTTGGCCGAGACCAACATGATGACATTTCAGGAGCTGGGTGTCAAGCGCATAATCGCCTCTTGTCCGCATTGTTTCCACACTCTTGGCAAAGAGTATGGCGATTACGGTGGTGACGAGCTTGAGGTATTCCACCACTCTGAGATCCTAGCTAAACTGCAGGATGAGGGCAAGCTGCCGCAGGTAGAGAAGAATGGCCGTAGCGTGACCTTCCACGACCCGTGCTACCTCGGTCGAATCGGAGGGGTAATCGATGAGCCCAGGGATGTCATTGGAGGCGTAGATGTGGAGGTCGAGAGGCACGGTCAGGACTCGTTCTGCTGTGGCGCGGGAGGCGCGCAAATGTGGATGGAGGAAGACGCCGACAAGCGAGTCAACGTGATTCGCGCCAAGGAGCTCTCTGAGACCGGCTGCGACACCGTCGCAGTAGGATGCCCGTTCTGCTCGATCATGATCAACGACGGCCTAGACGCAGTCGGGGCCGAGATGGAAGTGATGGACGTGGCTGAGTTGCTTTGGGAACAGATCGTGGCTAGGGATGAGGAAATTCAGGAACTTATTGCTAGACCGCTGAAGAGCTTGCCGGGCAGTGACCATCAAAAGTAAGAGCCAATGACGTGATAGAATGAGCGACGAGTTCACTTTCTTCGGATTGACCGTGCCAAAACTAGCCAGAGCCGATGGCGGCTTTCTGGTTCTTTGGGGTATCGCTGCTTACTTCCTACAGAGTTCGGATCCCCCCTCCCTCACGGCGATGATTCCCGCTTTCCTAGGTGCTCCACTTCTGATACTCGGCATCTTAGCTGATAGGAATACGGCTAACCTACACCACTACATGCACGCAGCGATGGGCGTCGCTTTTCTGATGGTACTGGGGGGTGCTCGCATAATCACTGGGTGGAATGGAATGTCTAATCTGACACTAGCGTCTCACATCGTGCTCATAGCCACAGGTGTCTGTTTCATGACCGCTGGCATCAGGTCATTCAGACACGCTCGAAAACTTAGGGAAGCAGGAGGTGATTGAGTGCGACCTGTCATCGGCATCACCTGCTTCATGCGTGAAACCGTTTACGGGAACTGGCACAGGCATGCAGCCATCCTTCCCTCGGCATATGTCTCGGCTATAGACAGGGTCGGTGGCACCCCGCTCATCATCCCACCAGCAGGTGACATGACCAAGATCCTCGACAGCATCGACGGTTTGGTCGTCTCAGGTGGGCCGGATCTGTGTCCTGACAGTTATGGAGAAGATCCCGAGTCGATGACCGTAGAGTTCTATCCTGATCAGGATGCCACTGAGATGAGCCTAATCCGAGAGGCCATGGCCAGAGACATGCCCTTCTTCGGCGTTTGCAGGGGCATGCAGATTCTCAGCGTTATGCACGGCGGAAGTTTGCACCAACACCTAGACTCGACCCCCGGTCACGAGGACCACGGAGGGTTCGACGGCGTCGAGACTGAGCACGGAGTTGCAGCGAAAGAAGGATCCTTGCTGGCGAGTCTTATGGGCACCTCGATCACAGTCAATTCGACACATCACCAAGGCGTGGCCGACGCAGGCGATCTGACGGTCACGGCGATAGCCGAGCACGACGGGCTGATTGAGGCGGTTGAGCATCAAGACTTGAGATTCTGCCTCGGTGTGCAGTGGCACCCCGAGCGCGCCGGTCATGACGTACTGTACTCTGCGCTGGTGCAAGCGGCGCGAGGTTGATGAAAGGTAAGCCGCGCAGCCCGGACAGAATGACGCTCAGAGTCTATGACACACGCTCGCGCGAGAAGCGCAAGCTGTCCACTCTTGAGGACGGCAAGGTGAGGATGTATGTCTGCGGTATCACGCCGTACTCCCCCAGCCACCTAGGGCATGCTCGTTGCTACCTCGCGTTCGACATGGTGCATCGCTGGCTGGAGGCGAGTGGGTACGATGTCGACTACGTGCAGAACTTCACTGACATTGACGACAAAATCCTCGACATCTCGAACTCGGAAGGTGTCGAGTACTCTGTGGTCGCCAACAGGAACATCGACGAGTACCTCGAGGTCATGGACGCGATGAATGTCCTGCGAGCCGACCACTATCCCAGAGTCACTGAGACAATCCCTGAGATTATCGGCATGGTCTCAACTCTAGTGGACAAGGGCCATGCCTATGTCGGAGATGACGGGGTCTACTTTGAAATCGACACAGCCCCAGAGAAGTTCGGACAGTTGACTGGCCAGACCCTAGAGATGGTACGAGCTGGTGCAGGCGGGCGAGTCGAAGATACCGGCTCGGGAAAACGAGACCACCGCGACTTCGCACTCTGGAAACGAGTCAAGCCCAGCGAGCCCGCGTGGGACAGTCCATGGGGTGCTGGCAGACCAGGTTGGCACATTGAGTGCTCGGCTATGTCCCTCAAGCACTTCGGCGAGCAGTTCGACATCCACGGCGGCGGCCACGATCTACGCTTCCCTCACCATGAGGCGGAAATCTTCCAATCTGAGTGCTGCACTGGGAGCGAGCCAGTGGTAGGCTACTGGATGCACAACGGTTTCGTCAATGTAGACGGCGAGAAGATGAGCAAGAGCCTAGGTAACTTCTGGACCATTCGAGATGCCTTCGAGCACCACGCCCCCCTCGCACTGCGTTACGCACTGCTGAGCGTGCCCTACCGCAACCCGATTGACCTGACTCCCGAGTTCTTAGGTGATGCGACCATTCACTACGACAGGCTCGTCGAGGCATACGGAACTTCACTAAGTTCAGACACTGAGTCTGATTCTGACCTATCAGGTGCTAGCGAGCGCTTCACCGCTGCAATGGATGACGACTTCAACACGCGAGCGGCGATAATAGAGGTCCAGGGAGTGGTGTCATCCTCAGCCGGCTCCGATGTGGCGGTCTGGCTGGAGAAGCATGCCGGAAACATCCTCGGACTCCTTCCTTCATCTGATGAGGTCAGGTCAGGAATGGCTCAGGCAGATTCGGCTCGAGCCGAGGTCGCAGAGCGGGTTGAGTCATTACTGGCCGAACGTGAGGTGGCCCGTAAATCGAGTGACTGGGGGCGTGCTGATGAGATTCGTGACGAACTTGTTTCGATAGGCGTCCTCGTAGAGGACGGCCTAGACGGACCGACTTGGCGCTTGATCTAATCACTCTTCTTCAGAGACGAGTACAGAGGGTTCGCTGTTTACACGACTGCGAAGGTTGGAGTTGACCACACCTATCGAGCCAACTATCACTACGAGAGCGGCGAAGATGACTACCCAATAGAAAGGACCATCCATCCATGATTCATCCTCTGGCTCAGGTTCCGGCTCAGGGGCCGGACCATCATCCTCGGCATCGATGAACGACCACGCTGTCCGACAGGTCACCTCATCAGGATAACTACCTGCATCGGAGCACAGGTGAGCGGGTACGGCGATTGCCTCTGCCACCTCGAGGTTACAGAACGACCCTCCAGCTTCGATGCATTCGTCGGTTGGCTGCATCACTACCATGATGGCACCGCACAGCAGGATCTTGCTGCTCGGAGTCGTAGGTACATTAGCCCCGGAGAGAGCCTCCTCAGTGGATTCGCACACCTCAAGGTGTATTCCCTCATCAATAGTAGTGGGGTGCGGAATGGTGCCTCCACGCGGTCCGTAGGTAGTCCACAGAACCGGTAACTCGGGTTCAGGTACTGGAGTCTGATTCTCTTCGCCTCCGCACACAGTGGTGTCACTGCAGTCATAATCGTCGCAGTCAACGTAAGGGTCACCATCGTTGTCCACTCCATCGCTGCAAGTCGTTTCGGTGTCCTCCGAGCCGCCGCTGCTGGGAGGGGTGGTGTCAATCGGACCGGCTCCACCGACAGTGCCATCGATACGGTGTCCACCCTCGTCTAACTCTACGTCGTAGTAGTCCCCCCACAGGTCAATGGTCCGGCCGTTCTGGAATGTCAGGGAGTTGTTCAGGACATCGAAGTAGCGCTCATCGCCGAGTGTGAACAGGTACTCCAGCGGCACGCTAGCGCCTTGGTTGCATTCTTGAAGCGCAGTGAGCATTTCGGCGTAGGTCTGCTGCGCTTCCGGCACGCCGTCGTAGGTGATGTCGGTGGCTTTGGTGAAGCCGACGCCCTCGATTATCTCCACTTCGTCGTCCATTGCCTGCATGATGTCGACGTCGCCGTAGATTGCCAGCCCGCCCACGACGACTAGGCGAACGTCAGGATCTATTGCGTCGACAACGTTGCGGTACGGGTCAGAGCGGAAGGTGTCGAGCACGACTAGGTCGGCGGCCAACCCTTCTTGGATGCGGCCCGTATGTTCGGACCAACCGATAGCATCGACGATGTTGGTGGTGATTGCTTGAACCAGTTCGTAATCGGTGAAGACATCGCCGAGGACGTTGTCATCCCACCAATCAGCGGTCTTCAACTCGTGCATCGAGCTCTTAGAGCCCGATGGCCCCCAGTCGGGACCAATCATGATGTTCACGCCCTCTGCCTTCGCAGTCGCGATGTCCGTGGTGCCGCCATAGAGTAGCAGGTTCGAGGTCGGCGACCAAGCCAAGCTCCCGCCCACGTCTCCAAGCGCTGAGAGTTCGGCCTGCGTCAGGCCGGTGCCGTGGACAATGACGATCTCGCCGACGAGCAGGTCGTTGGCGACGAGGATGTCGAACTCGGCGCGACTCGACTCATCGACGCCCTCGGCGAGGTGTAGGAACCAAGCGTCGAGCTCGCCTGAGGAGTTACCGTCTTTGATGTGTTGACCGGAGTAATCCGACTCCAGCTCGGTGACCTTGGTGTGGATGTAGTCCTTGCCAAAATTGTAGAGTTCGATGTTGCGCGCGAGCATCGTTTCGAAGGTGTCGGTGGAGGATGTGCTGCTGCCCTGCAGCGCGGTGTTACCGCCGGCGACAGCTCGCAGTTCGGCGAATCTCATCGCGGATGAGTCGTATAGCGAGCACCCAATGTCCTTTGCATCACTATAGCCTGAGTAGGACTGCCATTGGTATCTGTTGTCCCATCCGTTTGTACCATGGTCCCAGAGTGGAATTAGGTTGTATTTTGCATGGTTGTGAGCATCTATGAATCCGGGATAGATTGTGCCACTGGTTGGAATCGACATGACACCTGCTGCAGTTGCCGGCGCACCTTCCGCGGCACTCCAAACTGCTTCGATTATGCCGTCGCGAACCAGTACTCGCCCGTCTTCGATGACATCGCTCTCGGACACCATCGTCACCACACGCCCCTCAAGGACATACTCTCCGCTGTGGACATGATCCTGTGGAGGGTAGCAGTTGCCCTGTAGGTGGTTGGCGCCGCCCCATTCTTGGTCGTTGGAGCCTCCCGGGGTCGGACTGCCCTCAGACAGCTTGGCCCAGTTGCCACCGGAATCGTAGCCGTAGGGAACATCCCAATCAGAATCCTCGGCCCCATAGCTCACCGAGTCCATCTCAGTCCCAGAGCCATCGAGCAGGCGAATCGTGTCCCCGTCCCAGAAATCGAACTCGATCCCCGTCCACGACCGGTAGAAGGTGACGTAGGCACCCGCCTCAAGGATGGTGCCCCAGCCGATGCTGCATGCTGGCGAACCACCGTCGGCGATGTCGTCGAGCCACCACCCGCCAATATCTATTGCGTCGGAAGTGGGGTTGTGCAACTCTACGAACTGGTCGCTGTAGATTCCCATCGAACCGTCACCGTTCCAGTCCGTGCCGTTGTATTTCTCGTTGTTAGGAGAGACTAGAATTTCGTTGATGTAAATCGCATCGGTGGGCGCAGTCTGGGCAGATGCCACCATTACTGGGCCCAGACTTGTCATCAGCATCAGTAGGATTGCGGTCATGACAGATGCGCGCATGGCTCGCTAACGCCCCGCTTCAGGCTTTGAACCTCACCGCCTCGCGGTGCAGAGCGCATCATGTGCGAAGTGCGAAATACGGCCATATCACGGGTCCACCATGACCGAGCGCAGCAAGTCGAGAACAGTCCTCGCGGCAATCATGGTCGCCAGCATGGCATTCGCGGGGTGCTTCGGGGGAGGCGAGTCCGTAGAAGATAGCACCGTTCCTTGGGATTCGGACTACCAATACATCGCCCCCCCGTCCTCGTACGAGGACCCGCGCAATTTCACAGTTGCAGACCCGTTCTCAAACACCACTTGGGGCAATGCATCATGGACAGTCTACGGAAACGAGCACGGCGGTAACTGCTGCGAGCACTACCTCGCCGCCACAAAGGAGGGTTGGATTCTCAACTTCGGCGGCGAGTACCCTACATGGAGTGAGGACAGGGGCCTCACCTGGCAGGAATATCTCCCGACCATATTCTCCCAGCTAGGTTGCCGTGAATGGAAGCCGACCGTCCCCGGCCAAGAGGGACTTGGAGAAGGCAGTATCGTCCAAGCCACGAACGGGGACCTAATCTCCATGGGATGGTTCCCCTATCCTAGCACAAGTGGTGCGGATCAGTTCTACGCATTCTTCTACGATGCGGAGGACCAAGAGTGGAGTTGGTGCTACAATAGGACTCCTGAGCCGTTCTATGACAGGTCCTGGCAGGTTGAGGTCGTGGGCCCAATAAACAGCTTCCTGTATGGCAACGGGCCATGGGCCAGTCTGGTCATTTCGAACTTTTGGCATCAGGTTCAGAACATCGGAGGCCAGATATCCACTGATGGACTGAACTACGATTACTTCGGTTTCCCTGACAGAGACGATAGCCTAGATGTTATGGAAGTAGATCTAAACCCGGAAACCCTCGGCCCAGAGTGGGACTTCACCAAGCCCCACAAAGAAATGAGATCCTTCCCAGTTCCATCTGGAGGGCTTTATTTCCCCAACTACTTCATTGATGGTAGTGATGCTTACCTAGACACTTCTCTAAATTGGTGGACGGGCACCACTTTGAACGGATCATCACTTCCATCGCAGTACTGTGCTTTCGATTCATCTACTGCATTACACTGCGTTACTGCAGGCGGAACTATCCTAACTCACATGCTGTCATGGGATGGTGGTGAGAGTTGGCAGAATCAGACCTACAACCTATCTGCGGAGGCCTCTGCGCTTGAGGAATGGGAATTCCACACGAACGGTGTCCACGATTTATTCGTGCTAAATGTCCGCTACCAGAGCGCTTCCGGTCCCGATATCGACTTGTCATGGCATGTTAGAGAGTACTCAGAGAGTATGTTTCCGGACATGAGGACATACTTAGGTCTCGGCGATCTAGATTCGACATCCGGCGCAGGCAATGACATCAGGTTCGACTTCGCAAGTATGGGTATCCTGCCCGACGGTGGTGCCTTCATCGCATATCACGACTCAACTGATCCCGACCCACTGTTCGGCGTAGAGATGCTTCTCCCGGCCAGATACGGTCTAGCAGCGGCCTAATCACTGGCTCACGCGGAACACTATCGCAATACCATCAACCTCGAATGAGTCCGCCTCATTTGGTGCCGACCCCTCATTCAGGGTGGCGCTACCTGCTCGAGTCTCACTCTGCACGTGAAACCAGTCTTCGTCGGCCATCTCCGCACCTTCAATCCAGACTGACAAGGAGATACTTTCCTCGACTGCGAGGTCGAGTTCCTTGCGCTTCGATTGAATCCTGCGTATCACATCGCGCGCGAGCCCACGCGACATCAACTCCTCGTCGATGACCATGTCAAGCACTAAAGAGACGTCTCCGAAGTCTTCGTCAGATAGGGTGGCGGCCGAGTAACCCACTTTCTCAATGCGACGTATCTCAATGTCGTTCATTGTAATCTGGTAACCAGCGAGGGCGGCGATACCGGCCTCGATTTCCAGCAGCAGTGAGTCCGGATCAGCAGTGTCGAGCTTCGCAAGCACTGCTGGCAGGTCCGACCTGCACTTCGCACCCAATGCCTTTCTGTTTGGTTCGAGTACAATCTTCTGGAAACGGTCAAGATCCGCTTCAGTCATCAGGTTCTCGACATTCAATTCCTCTGCTAGAATCTCGTGGAAGTCAGTGAGGTCCGGGCCGCCGATGATCCAGCCGTTGCGGCATGGCAGCCTCTGTCGGCGACCTCCTTCGGCTCGGACACGCCTACCCCTCTCTGCGAGCGCACGCACGAGTTTCATCTGCTGCTCCAATCCGTAGTCGCGAGGAGGTAAGCTGCGCTCGACCAGCGCTGAGCCTAGAGGCCAGTCTGCAAGGTGAACCGACGATCCTGCAAGATCCCGGTGTATCCTGTCAGGCATGAATGGAGAGACGGGCGCCATCAATTTGCAGACCAGCAAAAGGGCCTCATGCAGGGTATGTTGGCAAGCCCGCTTGTCGCTGGAGTCGGCCTCGTCCCACAGTCTACGTCGAGAGCGACGGACGTACCAGTTAGAGAGGTCGTTGACGACGAACTCTTCGAGTTCGCGCCCCGCCTTGTGAAAGTCCCAAGATTCGAAGTGCTCGTGGTAAGTATCTGCCATCGCGCTCGCCTTAGATAGCACCCAGCGGTCGAGTGGGCTGCGCTCAGCCACAGCGACGTAGCCAGACTTGTCGTCGGCATCGAAACCATCCATGGCCGCGTAGTCGGCGTGGAAGCGGTAGACGTTCCAAAGTGTGAGGAACATCTTGGCGTAGGACTCTCTGACTCCATTGGGGTCGAAGTTGGTTGGAGACCATGGCGCACTCTGTGTGGTCATGTACCAGCGGATTGAGTCCGAACCCTCCTTGTTGAAGTGGTCCCAAGGATTGACGACATTCCCCTTCGACTTGCTCATCTTCTTGCCATCCTTGTCGAGAATGTGACCAAGTGAGAGGCAGCGGCGGTAGCAGGTGCTGCCGAAGACTGCCGTAGAGACTGCTAGCAGAGAGTAGAACCAACCGCGCGTCTGATCGACAGCCTCGCAGATGTAGTCTACCGGGAACGAGCCTGCGAATTTATCCTCGTTCTCGAAGGGATAGTGCCACTGCGCGAACGAGGCGCAGCCCGAGTCGAACCAGCAGTCCATGACATAGGGCTCGCGCACCATTTCGCCCGAGCAACCGTCCGAAGGGCAGTGCAGCCTGACGTCATCGACGTATGGCCTGTGCAGCTCGGGAGGCACAGGGGAGTCAACCGTCTTCATTGAGGTCATCTCCTCGATGCTGCCGATGCAGTGCTCGTGGCCGCAATCGGAGCAGATCCACACTGGGATAGGGGTGCCCCAGTAACGCTCGCGACTAATCGCCCAGTCCTTGATGTTCGAGAGCCACTCTCCCATTCGCTTGCTACCGGTCCACTCCGGAGCCCACTCGACCTCGGAGTTGTGTTGCAATATCTCGTCGCGAACCGAGGTCATGCGGACGAACCAGCTGTCCATCGCATAGTACAGCAGAGGATGGTCGGTACGCCAGCAGTGCGGGTAGTCGTGAGTGTATGTGTGCTCGCGGTACAGTATCCCCTCGTCAGAGAGGTAGTCTATGATGTCTGAATCGCAGTCCTTGACGTAGCGCCCGTCGAGCATATGATGGGTCCCGGAGATGAAGTTGCCGTCAATCCCCACGGTGTGCTGGGCCGGGAGGCCAACCTGCATGCCGAGGTTGTAATCCTCCTCGCCGTACATCACTGCCGTGTGGACTACTCCTGTGCCGTCCGTGGTAGTGACGAAGTCCGCCTCAACCACGGTCCAAGCACTCTCAGATTCCCCTCGATCTACTGCACCGGGGAACAGGGGCTGGTATGCCTTGCCAACCAGTGTCGATCCAGGAAATTCTTCAATCACCTCGACTTGGTGCCGCAGTACATCAGAGAGCAGGTCTTTGGCTAGAATCAGTTCTTCTCCGACCCCAGCGCCCCCTCGCCCCTCCCAAGAGCCAGATGGTAACTCAGTGATTCGGACACGGCAGTATGTGACATCCGGTCCGATAGCGAGGCCGACGTTGCCCGGTAGGGTCCAGGGGGTCGTCGTCCAAGCGAGGATGGAAGCATCATCATCGATGAGTCGGAACTTGATGTAGACAGCTGGCTCGGAGACCTCCTTGTAGCCTAGTGACACCTCGTGGGTGGAGTAGCTGGTGCCAGTTTGGGGGCAGTATGGCAGGACCTTGTGGCCACGGAACAACAGGCCCTTGTCGAACATCTGCTTGAGTGACCACCATGCTGACTCGATGTATTCGTCGTGCAGGGTGACGTATGGGTCATCCATGTCGACCCAGAAACCCATTCTCTCGGTCATCTCACGCCATACCTCTTCGTAGGTCCAGACGCTTTCCTTGCACTTGTCGTTGAAGGCCTCCATGCCGTACTCCTCGATAGCCTCGTTCGACATCAGGTCGAGTTTCTTTTGCACCTCTATCTCGACAGGGAGTCCATGGGTATCCCACCCTGCCTTGCGCTCAACGACATGCCCTTCCATGGTCTTCCATCGGCATACCATGTCCTTGAACAGCCTCGAGATGACGTGGTGGATACCTGGCCGACCGTTTGCCGTGGGCGGCCCCTCGAGGAAGGTAAAGGGGCTGGCACCGTCTCGACGCGCCTCGATAGTCGCCTCAAAGGTCCCCTCTTCACTCCAGGTTTCCATCAAGGTACTCTCTAAGGCGACCGGGTCGAGGTCGCCGGCAGGTTTGGGTACGCCCATCGGCCCGGCGACCTACGGCGCTGTATTGAAGATGCCCCGGTCGCCCATAGGGCGAATCCGATATTTAGCAGACTTATTAGTGACCGCCGGGACGCTTGAACGTGTCTGAGACGTCCACTATCGCAGTCGATGGGATGACCTGCACGGGCTGCTCTGGCCGTGTGAGGGACTCCTTGGAGGCTCTGGACGGAGTTCTGAGCGCTGAAGTATCCCACGAGACCGGGCAGGCAGTGGTTTTGCACTCAGGGACTGGGCGTGAAGCCATGCTCGCAGCCATAGTCGGTGCTGGTTACAATGCAGAGGGAACTAATCCTGATTTCGACTGGGGAGATAGCGGCGTCTGGAGACAGTCGGCAAACAACACAAAGTGGTGTCTAATCGGTTGCTCAATCGGCGAGTTTGGGACCCTCGCCTACTACTCGTACTCAGGAATTACAGCAGACCTCGCGATGTACTCGAACCTGTGGTACTTCTACGCCATCTTACCACTCATCAACGGACTCGCTACTAGCGTGATGCTTGAGACAGGGTTGCTGATGCGTGGGCAGATGGACTTCCGCAACGCCCTCTCGACTGCCTTCGGGATGTCGTTCATCTCTATGCTGATGATGGAGGTAGCGATGGAGGTCACCGATTTGCTGTTCACCTCAGGGGAGCTGGGAATGAATCCACTGGCAATACCGTTCATGCTCGTAGTTGGTTTCCTGACCCCTTGGCCATACAACTATTGGAGGCTCAAGAAGTACGGAGTTGCTTGTCATTGAGGTGATGTCGAATGCAGGATTGGAACAAGATTGGTAAAGACATTTCAAACTGGATATTGGATTATGCCAGTAGTAACGGAATTTCCAGACTTGTCGTAGGCGTATCCGGGGGAATAGACTCGGCCGTCACATCGACTCTCTGTGCTAGGACCGGACTAGGGACCATGGTCCTCAACATGCCTATCCACCAGGAGGGCTCGCCTCAGTACGATCTTTCAAATCAGCACATAGGATGGCTAACCTCAAATTGGGAAAATGTCGAGAGCCACATCATCGATCTCTCGGAAACCTTCGTCTCCTTCGACAAAGACATGAATTCAAATTTATCCGATCTCTCACTTGCAAATTCTAAGGCTAGACTGAGAATGACCACTCTGTACAATTTCGCATCCATACTTGATGGCATAGTTGTCGGCACTGGAAATAAAGTAGAGGACTTCGGTGTCGGATTCTTCACCAAGTACGGGGATGGCGGAGTAGACATCTCTCCCCTAGCTGATCTGTACAAATCAGAGGTGTATGCACTAGCCGAATCTCTCGGAATCATTCAGGAGATTCAGGATGCCGCACCGACGGATGGACTTTGGAACGACGGCAGGACCGATGAGGACCAAATCGGCGCCACTTACGATGAATTAGAGTGGGCTATGAGGCAAATAGAGAATCAATTTAATGAAGAGTTGTCGGAGAGACAAGAAGAGGTTTTGGAGATATATTGGAGACTACACAATGCTAATTCCCACAAAATGAACCCCATTCCTATCTTCAAGAGATAAGAAAAATAGTTGCCCGAATCAGTGGTGATGGGCCCTATCTTCGGGATCTAGTAGGATCGCACCGAGTATCATCGTGAGCGTGGCGAAACCCGCTAGACTTGCAGCAATGTAAGCTTCTTCGTAAAGGGCTGCGCCAAATTCTGCTATGTGCAAGACCCCATGAAGTCCAAGCGACAACTGTACTATTCGTATTACCAATGATTTAACCATGCTACTGCGTAACAGTAATCGGATTTGAAAAGTGCGTATTGGAAATTTGGATTGCGTCGTATTGAAGGGGTTCTCCATACGCGAGAAAGATGTGGACATCCCAGACGACCTGAGCTCAATGCTCGAGGGTAGGTACGGCCAGACCAAACAGAAGGCAGCCAGACTTGTCGTCGATTTGGCCTCCGCAGCAGGTGCGGACGAATTCGTCCGTGTCGAGCACGCCCACGTCTCAGGTGTCAGTGTGATTACCGGTGGTCATGGCCTCAGGCGTTTCCTCTTTGATCTGGCAGGCGACCCCGAGGGCAAGGTAGTGATTCCTACTACCTTGAACTCAGCGGGGTGTGATCACGAGAGGATGGATGAGATGGGCATCGATCACCCCGACTTCTTAGAGCAGCAGTTCGAGATAGTCCATGCTTACTCCAATCTTGACATAGATGCCATCCTATCATGCACGCCCTATGACAGGGGCATCGAATCCGGTGACGGCATCGGCTCATGGGCAGAGTCCAATGCAGTCTGCTTTTCCAACTCCTACACTTCGCTCGTCACTAACCGTGAGTCCGGCCTCTCAGCGCTCGCCACTGCACTCACTGGTTGGGCTCCTCGGTGGGGACTTCACCTCGAAGAGAACCGTATTCCAAACATCCTCGTAAGCATTGAGTGCGCAATGTCTGACCCGACCGACTGGAGCGTGCTTGGGGATTGGATCGGCAAACAAATCCTACCTGATTGGGAACTCCCTTGGGGTCCGATGCCACGCATTATCGGACTGCCTGAGTGGGCTAGCTTTGAGATGCGAAAAGCGCTCACCGCGGCCGCGGCTAACTACGGCTGCCCACTGCTTTGGGCAGACGGTCACACCGTCGACGCTCCTTCTGTGGAAGACTATCAGGGCGAGTTGACCTTCACTGAGGAAGACCTTGCTGAACGCTACCGCGAACTCGCACCGAGAGGGCAAATTGACCTAGTGGTCATTGGTTGCCCACAGGCCAGCGTTGGCGAGGCCCGCACAGCTGCTGCTGCTGTCAGGGCAAGGATGGAACTGGGCGAGGCCATACCAGACCAACGACTCTGGGTCTTCATGAGCGGTCACAACCACGATTTAATCTCCGCTGACGGCACTCTCGACGTGCTAGAGGAGGCGGGGGCACTCGTTCTCCGCGACACTTGCCCCGAGGTCACGCCGTACAACCGCGCGCGCTACAATCATTTGCTGACCAACTCCCTGAAGGCTGAGCACTATCTGACCAGTGGACTCAACCGAATGCCTACCAGTGTCGCCACCATTGAGCAGTGCGTCGCCCACGCCTTCGACCCGACTCTCGTTGCCGGCGAGCGTCCGGTACTGGGTTCTGGAGTTGCCAAGCCGATACCATCTGCGAAGTCGCAGCGCCGTGGCGAATACGAGTCCATTGGAAGTGGGATACCCAGCCAGAGCGAGTGGATGGTCTCAGGAAAGGCGTTGGTGACTGACGTTCCAATTACCTACCTCGGTTATGTCAACTCCGACACGGGATTCATTGAGGAGCCCGGCCACCCTCTCGACGGGCATTCCATTGAGGACACCGTACTAATCTACCCAAAAGGTTCGGGCTCTACTGTCGCACCCTTCGTACTGATGGGACTAATCTACACCGACAAGGGTCCGATTGCAATCGTCAACCGTGACGTCTGCCCACTTACGCTGCCTGCTGCCTCCCTTCTGGGAGTTCCCTACGCCCACAGTTTCAGCTCCGATCCCACAATGGAGGTCAACTCCGGAGACGTTGTTGAGATTTCGCTGAACGGTGGTGTGGCGACCCTCAGGGTCGTCAGTAGGGTAGGAGAGGATTGATGACTCCCGGTGCTTCGCACCGGTTCCGTGTCTGAGCGAAGCGACCCCGAGCCATGTCGAGATCAGGACCTCGGCCTGTTCGAAGTAATCACCCGAGACGGTGCTGCGAGGATAGGGCGGCTGCACACAGCACATGGTCCGATGAACACGCCCACCCTACTCCCCGTCGTCAATCCTAACCTCCGCACTATCGAGCCGCGTGAGATGTGGGAGAGGTACGGCATCGACGCTCTGATTACCAATTCGTATGTTATCTGGAAGCACGACGACCTGAAAGAAAGGGCACTGGACGAGGGCATACACTCGATGCTCGACTTCCCTGGTGTGGTAGTCACCGATTCGGGTACCTTCCAGTCCTACGTCTACGGCGATGTCGAGGTTGGAGTCTCCGAGATAGTAGAGTTCCAGCGTGAAATCGGCGTCGACATCGGCACTATGCTCGATGTCTTCGGTCGCCCTGACATGAGCCGTGAAGAGCTCGAGGAATGTGTTGATGAAACAGCTCGTAGGGCCAAGCAGTCACTCGAATCAGCAGGAGATACCTTGCTTCTAAACGGGCCAGTCCAAGGGGGTCTGTATGAAGATCTGAGGGCTAAATCCGGTAACCTGATGGGATCTGCCGAAGGAGGAGTTAGGGGCTTCACCATCCATCCGATTGGAGGCATCGTCCCTCTGATGGAGAAGCAGCGCTACCGAGAACTGTTCAAGATTCTGCTCGCTGTTAGATCGACTACACCTCCAAACCGTCCGGTGCACTTGTTCGGTTGCGGCCATCCGATGCTGTTCCCCTTGGCCATCGCTCTAGGTGCCGACTTGTTCGACAGTGCGGCCTACGCAATCTTTGCTCGCGACGACCGAATCTTCTCTCCTCATGGCACTGTCAGACTGAAAGGGCTCACTGAGTGGCCAATTCACTCCGCAGCCCTGTTCGGCCTTTCTCCCGAAGAGGTTCGCGACATGGATCCCGAGGAACGCTCAGTTCTGCTCGCTCACCACAACCTCGAGGTCACCCAAGCCGAGTTGGCACGCTGCCGCGAGGCGATTCGCAACGGCTCGATTTGGCAGCTCGCAGAACGGCGTAGTCACTCCTCACCGCAACTCAGAGATGCCTTCGCTTGGGTGCTGGAGCAATTAGAGAAAATTCCAGACGGTCCCGTCGGCGTCTCGGCTCTCGATCTCATAGTATCCACCAACCCTGTGAGGAGTGGGGGTGAGAAACTCAGTGACGACATTGGAACAAGGCCGCACGTCCTGCATCTACACGCCCTCCTCTCCATGCGATGGAGATTACCCGGGTCATGGTGGGATGGCTCTGACTCTGATCCCAAGAGGGTTGTGCTGATTGAAGGGGCAACTCCGCCGTGGCGTGATTCCGCCCTCGGGGCGGTGGTCTCGGCACTGCTCGAAGAGCCTAGGAGCATCATCATGCTCTCGACCCCTCTCGGCCCCATCCCGTTCACCTTGGAGGATGTCTCCCCATGGTGCCACCTTGATTGCCCCGACAATGTTTGGTTGGATTCGTACGAGGACGAGGAGATTGCCGAAGGACTAGCCGAACTAGGTCTCGCTGAATTGCCTCTGGTTCGCGTCGAGCAATGCGCCATGCCTGAAGGAAAACGCGTCGGCGATGTGAGGAATTGGCTCGACCGCTGCGCAGTGGTTGACAAACTCGTAGTACTGTGCGGAGTCTCTCCGAGCGACGGCTGTAGCCTGACTGAGGGCATGCGCTCCCGCCGTTCTCGCACAGATCGGATGGTCAACGTACTGCTGGAGGATGAGCACATCCTTTCGCCGCGGCTGTCCGATGGCGGCATTAGCCTCGCCCTCGGTGGCGCCCAGCGCCTCAATGCTCTCAACCCCGGCCCCCCCGGTCGCTTTGACGAACCAGTTGATGACGGCTCAGATCACCCTGGGATGCCGCGTGTCTGGCTGCTCGATGACGCCATTCCGTTCGTTGGCAGGGGTCGCAATGTGATGCAGGGCTACGTGCTTGGTGCAGACCCTCATCTGACTCCAGGCCAGCCCTGCCTGGTGGTTGATGGAAACGGTGGGCTGATTGCTCATGGCACTGCTTCGGCAACCGCACGGGAGATGACTCATCTCAAGAAGGGAATCGCAGTCAGGGTGCGCGACGGGGCGCTGAGAGACGATTAGACCCCTCCCTCGGTCCCGTTGGGGATTAATTCAAGTGGCGCACTTACTAGCGTAGTTCGACTCCCCTAAGGGAGTCGGGGTTGAAAAATGGGCGGAGAATGGGATGGTAAATTCGTCATCACGGCGCGCAATTTGCGCAAAATGTACGGCCCTCATCTCGCGTTGGATGACGTCAATCTCGAAATTCCCTCGGGGGCAGTCGGCATTCTTGGTCCGAACGGAGCTGGCAAATCGACTCTGTTCAAGTGCTTACTCGGACTGATTACTACCACTTCGGGCGAGGGGACCGTCCTCGGTTACGACATCAGGACAGAGGGAGACAAGATTCGCTCCCGAATCGGCTACATGCCGGAGTACGACGCCCTCGACCCCGGCCTCTCTGCGATTGACCAGGTCAGGTACGCCGGCGAGTTACTGGGAATGAATCCAGCACACGCGACACGCAGGGCTCACGAAGTGCTCGAGTACGTTGGCCTGAAGGACCAGCGATACAGAAAGATTGAGACCTACAGCACCGGGATGAAGCAGGCTGCCAAACTGGCCTGCGCCTTGGTTCACGACCCTGACGTTCTGATATGCGATGAGCCCACGAATGGACTCGACCAGAGGGCCCGCGAATTCATGCTGCAAACTCTCCGCCGCACGGTCTCGGAGGGCAATCGCTCCGTTCTGATGAGTAGCCACGTGATGGACGATGTACAGGAGGTCTGTGACAGGATAGTGATGATTCACAATGGCAAAATTGTGGTGCAGCGTCGAATCGAGGATCTCGCTAGGCAGATTGAGCGCGAAATCGAGATTTCCGTGTGGGGAGGCGCTAGTAGAATGCAGCAGGAACTTGAGTCCAGAGGCTTCGTGGTACGACGCCTCGGCAGGGTGCTTCGGGTAGATAGAATCAATGATAACACTACGAGGAATATTCTCGAGGCCGCTGTCTCCGCCGACGTGCAAGTCAGGCAGATGCAGGAGTACGAACCGGACCTTGAGGACATCTTCCTGCTCATCATGGAAAGACTCGGTGCCGAAGTTAGGAGCACTTCTGATCTAATGACAGCAGCGCACACAGGAGGTGATCGTGATGAGTGATGATGGCATAGACATCGGGGGCGGCAAGACTCGGATGGAGGTGGCCTTCGGTGCCGGCGATGGCGACGATGAAGCCAAGGCTACCGTCGCTAACAAGGAGGCCGAACTGGGCGCTATCTTCGAGCAGTCTTACCGGCCGTGGGACGGCGAACTGGGCCCTAGGTGGGTGAGGAACTACGCGATTTTCAGGCACCACGTCTACGGCCTGTTCCGAAGCACAGGGCACCGGCACTATCATCCGATGGTCAGGCTAACTATCTTCGTCATACTTCTGTTCTCCTTACTGCCAGTGCTGATGCTGTTCCTCGCCTCTCTCTCTGGTGACGGTTTCATGGCCGACACCTTCTCGAGGATGTGGGGTATCAATCGTTACAACCTGTGGGGGCAGGTTCTCGGGTACTTCCCTCGTAATTTGTGCTGTTGGCCTCTACTGACCGCTCTGGTAGTGGGGGGGATGATTTCGGATGACCGTAAGAACGGCACCAGCGCCATCTACTTCTCGCGTCCCGTGACAAGGCTCGACTACACCGCGATGAAGTATCTCAGCGTCGCTGTGGTGCTGGGCTTCGTCATCGTGTTATCCTACTTCGTCTACTACACCTCTGCAATCGTGTTCAACGGCGAGGGCTGGGCCTATCTCGTCGACACTCTGCCGATGTTTGTTGGCGGACTAATTGCCGGAATCCTCGTGGTCATAACCTACACCTCGATTGGCCTCGCCCTCTCAAGCATCAGTCAGAGTCGCTTTTTCGCTGCAATCGCGTTCCTCAGCGTAATCTACGGCACCAAACTGCTGGCGATGCTAATCGAAACCCAGTTTGACACCTCGATACTCTACGTCCTCAGTCCTTACGACTGTCTGGCCCAAATAGGTCAGTGGCTGCTAGGCATCGATTCCAACTACAATCATCCGTTGGCCTTCTCGCTGGTATCAATCATCATAATCAACGCGGCCTGCATATCCCTTCTGGTTGCACGTGTCAGCTCTCTGGAGGTGACTAGGGAATGAGCGACAAGACACCTGCCGTTCTCGTTGATCAGGCCTCGAAGTGGTACGGAGAAGTCATTGGAATCAACGACGTGTCATTGGCCATAGATGGTGGTGTAACCGGGGTGCTCGGCCCCAATGGGGCTGGTAAATCGACCCTGTTCAAGCTCCTGATGGGTCGACTCAAGCCAAGCCAGGGCAGTGTCAGGCTATTCGGTGTCGACCCGTGGACCAACACCGCTCCTTACCGACGAGTCGGATATGTCAGCGAGTCTGAGAGAATGTATGACTGGATGACCGCTCTTGACTTCGTCACCACCCTCGCGAGGCTGCACGGAATGACACGAGAGGAGGCTACGGCGAGAGCAGAGCATGTGCTCGATTTCGTAGGTCTGTCCGATGTTCAGAACAAGGAGTTAGGAAAGTACAGCAAGGGCATGAGGCAGCGCGTGAAGATAGCCCACGCTCTGGTTCACGACCCCGATCTCATCATCCTCGACGAGCCGCTGCACGGCTGCGACCCGATAGCTCGGACAAGCATCATGAACGTAATCAGAGAGCTTGGCTCGCAGGGCAAGACCGTCATCATCTCGAGCCACATCCTTGAGGAGATAGAGCGCATCACCGAGCAGATTGTCATACTCCACAACGGCAGATTACTAGCGCTTGGTAACTTGCATGCCATCAGAGCCCTTCTCGACAAGCACCCTCATCGCATCCTGCTTACCTGTGACGATCCGCGGCACCTCGCTTCAGAGTTCATCTCCGAAGATCCAGTTTATGGGGTCCGTTTCCCCGAGGAGGGGAAACTAGAGATTCAGACCAACGACCTATCGGCCGCTCATGCAATACTGCCACGCGTTATTGTGGATTCCGGGACCGGTGTCTCGGCAATCGAGAACCCCGACGACAACCTTGAGTCGCTGCTCGGGTATCTGATAGGGGGCGATTCTTGATGGATGCCAAGGGCAGGGCGCTCAGTGAGACCGTTTGGACCCGTCTAGACCGCAAGGCTGGGGCCATTACCGAACTAACAATTAGGCAGCTCAGACACCGCATATCCACTTGGGTCGTCCTCATCGTCGGCGCTCTCGTCATGGCTCTGCTGCTGGCATTCTATGTTGATGCTATCAGGGACGATTTTGAACCAGTCGACAATGACGGCGACTCGGTTGACTGGGACAACGACGGATATCCTCAGGGGCAAGAGAACAAGTACGGAACCAGTGACTGGGATGGACAGGAGTATCCTGGCTCAGGATACTACGTCATGACGGGAGAGGTAGACTGGAACGACGATCTGAGATCTCACAGTGGAAATCACACATGGGAGGGGCAGGGCTATCTCGATGCCGAGTGGGTAGACCTTGACTACACTGGCAATAGGTGGTCCGGACTCATCGACTGGGGCCAGACGCGCCCCTGTCAAGAGGGCGATGCGTTCGATGATTGGTGGCTCGACTGGGGCGAGGCCTGCACCTACGACGACGGATCCTACTCAGTCTCGGGCAAGTTCAGGGCATCTGGATCGGTGAGTGTTCCCGAGAATACCTACATGCAGTGGGGCCACATGACGCTAGCGTCCTATGTGGAGCCGGAACCTGCTTCGATGTATATCGACGAGGATGGTATACTATGGGACGGCGAAGACGTCTCTGAGATTGGCACCGAGGTGGATGATGACGGCGACTGCTTGGCGAATCCGAACGACAACAATCGCGACGGCATTCCTTGCAACGTGATTTGGATACTCGACGCTGACGGGGACGAGATTGTCGAGATCCGTGCGGATTACAATGTTAACGAGGATCCCGAGGAGAGCAAGTACCTCGGCGAGTCATCTCACAGGACATTCATCATCGGCACCGGCAAGATGGCCTTCGTCATGATGCTTGGTATTTTCATACCGCTTTTCCTTGCTCTCGGACTAGTCAGAGATGAGACCGAGAACGGCACTTTGCACTACTTGCTGTCGAAGCCTATACATCGTGCCGAGTTCATCATCTACAGGCTGCTTGGGTACTTGCTGCTGGCGGGCACCTACATTCTCGTACTGGTTTTGCTGATGGCTCTGGTCACTTCGCTGATAGGGCCGGGAGACAGTCTAATCAGACTCTCAGATTTCCCGGTGTGGCTAGGCATAGGCCTCGCCACAGTCTTAGTGCTCGCTGCATATGGGGCGCTGTATAACACACTGGGCCTGATCGCGCCCAAGTACGGAGTCTATTTCTGCATTATTCTCGGGATTTGGGAGTTTATCATGGGGATGTTCACCATGACCTTGCCCTCTGCCTCAGTGCCGATGTTGTCGATTTCTCACTGGGCGCTTCAACTGATAGATGCCATCGTACTAATCGCCTGGCCCGATACCCTGCAGTACTCACAAATCGCCTCGGCCTTCGGAATTGACTCCGAACTCCCCTTCTTCTGGCAGCCTCCGGTGCACACTCTGGGCACCCAGAGTCCGGTGGTAGCCCTTCTGGTGAGCATCACCGTCCTGTTACTAATCACCGTCGCGATGGTAGGGATAGGTCAGGCCAGTTTCAAGAACCGAGAGATTATGTGAGGTAGAAATAATGCGCTCTATGGAGAAGTTTGTCGGAGATCTGTCGCTGCTGTGGCGACTCGATGTGATGTCCCCTATTCCGCGCCTGTCGTGGTGGTGGTACTGGGTAATCATGTTCGTGCCGGATCCGGACAACCCCGGCCGTTCGCGTCAATTAATGGTCCTGTGGTCAACCAAGGAAACTCCTGCTATACGGGTCAGCGGGCACTGGTGGAAGCCAGGCTCGAGGATGTCGATAGATGAGGATGGTGGACACGTGATTCCTGGGATGATTTGCGCGTGGTGGTACGATGGCAAGCGAATGTTCGAGCCGCTTGTAATCAAGGAGTGCCGGATGGCTATGGTCAACGATAAGCACCCCTTGTGGCCGGATGAAGGCACGGGTGAGGGCCCCGGGGCAATCGTTCCAATTCTCGATGAAGACTTCTCGCTCGGGATGCGACCCGGTAACAAGGGCTTCTGGCTATGCCTCACAAGCGATGCAGAGGCGCGAGCCGAGGGGGCGCCAACATCGTTTGAGGCCGAACTCACCCCTTGGTGGGGCCCTCCGAGCACCCTGACATACAGCAACAACGTCTACGGCT
>Ga0257112_10000041_pt1 | contig 46983 bp, 47 predicted proteins | sample LP_taG_5_FD_191565 | JGI IMG/M metagenome (GOLD analysis project Ga0257112, IMG submission 191565) | Marine microbial communities from Northeast Subartic Pacific Ocean, Canada - LP_J_2015_P26_1000m | ecosystem: Environmental > Aquatic > Marine > Oceanic | place: Canada: Northeast Subartic...
TTATTATTATAAATATTTGTTTTTTATATATATTTATTAAATTATCATGCATCGCTTATCTACTCTAATGAACACCCCCGGTGTGTATTGCAAGGATCTCAGTTCCCTCAGGATAATACCCGGATTCAATCAGCTTAAAGAGTCCATAAAACATTTTACCGGTGTACACCGGTTCTAACGGAATATTTGAATTAGCTTCCCAGAAGTCCATAAAAGCGGCTAACTCGGCGTTACTCTTTGCGTAGCCACCACAGTGGTAATCATCTATCACTCGCCATGCTGGAGGTTGTTTACATGGCACTGCGTGGATCCACCGAGCAACTTCAGCCGCAAGGTACCCTGGAGCCTTCAATACTGAGAATCCCAGCACTGTAACTTCCCGGCGATAGGCAAGCCCACGAACCAGCCCTCCCATTGTGGCTCCAGTGCCACAAGGAAGGGCAACACATGATCCTGGCTGACCCGACACTTTGGGGACAAAGTGGGCAAGCGCTTCACATCCCTTAACTGCCAATTCATTACTACCCCCCTCTGGAAGTAAGTAAAAATCTCCGAAACGAGAGCGAAGTTTATCAAGTAGCTTATCTTTATACTTTTGCCTATAACTCGCCCGATCAATGCTATGGAGGAGCATTCCTTGCTCTTGGGCGAATTCCAGCACCGGGTTTAACGGCTCAGCTAATTCACCGCGGATAATCCCTATGGTTTCAATATTCAATATTTTACCAACGCCCGCCAGCGTGCGGATATGATTTGAGTAGGCGCCCCCAAAGCTTAATACGCGGATGAATCCTTTCTCCTGAATATAAGCAATGTTACGTTTAAGTTTAAACCATTTATTACCCGTCACGAGGGGGTGAATCTGATCCAGTCTTAGCACATTGAGCGTTAGGGATCGTTGATCCAAAATAGGTAAACGGATTTCGTCTATTCTGGGCGGTGCTATTTCTAGTTCCAGATTTCCCAACATTTAGTTATTCTCGAGTAGTAAATTGCAAATGCAGAAAAATGGATTGTTCAAAAATAAAATTCGATTAAGAACACTTTTTACCGGTTTTAAACTACAATACTTATCGACATCTATCTAACTAACAATTAGGAGAACAAGATGAATTTAGAAAAGTATCTAATTGCCCTCATGCTACTTGTGGCACTTATTGCGGCTATTGTTGAAGTTCCCTATTCAAGCCTTGCATTATTGCTCTTAGGGTTAGGTTCCGGATTTATGAACTCAATCGATGACATTATGGAGCGTACGGCTTATCTACTTGTAGCCATCGCAGCTCCTGCCGTCTCAGATAACTTAGATTTAATCCCTGCAGTTGGGACTTATCTCAATGCCATTATTGACGGAATAGCGATTGCCGCTGCTGGTATATGGATAGCGAGTTTCTCCACCGCGCTAGTTTCTCGTGTAATGCCTGATAGCGCTTCATAAGGTTAGTAACCTCCCTTTTCACGGTTGCGCCGGCCTCCTCGCGGGGCTGGCCCTCCTCGTTAAAATTCAGTCAATAGTTAGTGCGGTGTAATATAATCCTTGCCAATCAGTTCATCTTCGTCGAACAAAAAGATACATCTACAATGAAAATTCGGCCTAAGGTAAAAATATGAATAAATTTGAAATAAAAGGATTGCATCACCTGGCTCTGGTTTGTAAGGACATGGAGCGGACCGTAGATTTTTACACGAATATATTGGGCATGCCACTAACAAAAGGGTTCGATTTACAGGGCTATGGGCAGCATTTTTTCTTTGATATGGGCAACGGGAGTGAACTCGGTTTTTTTTGGTTCAACGATGCACCGGCTTCCCAACCTGGTGTGGCTTCAGCAAAGAATATCGTAGGAAGTCCCGCTGGCAATATTACCTCAGCCCATGGCTCAATGAATCACTTAGCGTTTAACATCGACCCCGACAAAATTGCAGGTTACAGGGAGGACATCGTCGACAAAGGTGTGCAGTGCTCACCGCTTGTGAACCATAACGACGTTGTTACGGGCGAAGAGTCGCGTACAGGGCAAGAAGCCTCAGAAAAAACCTGGTTACAATCCTTCTACTTCTTTGACCCAGATGGGGTTATGCTAGAATTTTGCGCAACACTACAACCTGGGTTAACTAACGTAGACCTCCCAGTTAATGCTCACGGAATTAAAGCAAATGGCAAAGCTATCACCGGCGTGACTCAAGAGACTTAACCAGCGCGGTAAGTGTTTCGTTAACCGGAGCGTCCGCTCCCACCTTTTTAGCTTCTCTCGGTATAGCACCGTTAATAACATCCACTTCGCTAACACGGCCCGCTTCAATATCCAAAAGCATTGAAGGTTTTGCCTCGGGCATGCGTATTGCAAAATCATGAATTTTCTTAATTGGATCATCAAAACTTAGACTAATCTTTCGGAGTAAAGCCACTTTCCAGGCTTCTGCCGCTGCGCTGCGGCTAATCGAGCCAACGTATGGATCTTTGGCCGCTTCACCAATCGTTAAGCCTGTCAAAGCGCAAGGGGCACTGTAGGCCACATTGCAAATAAGCTTCCCCCACTGGGCAGCTTCGATATCTTTTTCCGCGTAAACTTCAAACCCGGCTATTCGCCATAATTCAGTGATGCATTCAACGTCTGAATTAGAAAGCTTATTCCCCTTAGCTTCAGCGAACCTTCCCATTCTAATGCCCTTCATAGCATTGTGATGAGCTTCTCCTGGCGCTTTTAACGATGCACCAAATCCTTCTGCCACTCCAACCATCAGTCTTTCGTTTCCAATAGATTCTGCAAGTTGTTGTGAGCTACCAAGGCCGTTTTGAATGGTTAGCACAATGGTGTTTACGTTAATCATAGTCTGCACTATGGGTACTGCTGCCAAAACATCAGCGGATTTAACAGCTACAATAATAAAGTCAGCAATTCTATGCTGCCTCTTTGTAAACGCTTCAATTTTTACGGTCCTATCCCCACTTGCCCCCCATACTCTTAAACCTTGTTTATTAATAGCTTGCACATGAGTCTTATTAGCATCTACAACGAATACCTCATTACCGGCCGAGGCAAGCAATGCCGCATAAATTGAACCCATCGCTCCACATCCGACTACAGCTATTTTCAATTAGCTTTCCTCACACCATCACTTTCCTATGGATTGTAAATAAGGATAAAGGTTCGTTTTCTGCTCTAACCCAAAACCAGGTGCATCAGATGGCGATATTCTCCCTTCAACCAATTCACATTGGTCCGTATAGCCACCAATTGGTTGGAATACACCTGGGTATGCTTCACACCCACCTAATCCTAAGCCAGCTGCTACATGCAAATTAATAAGGTGGCCTCCATGAGGATAGCACTGAGACCGCTTATACCCGCTCGACTCTAAAACTCCTAGCATCCGGCCATATTCAGTAAGCCCATAAGACAAACCAGGGTCCATTTGAAAGATATCTTTATCAATTCGCATACCACCAAATTGGATGAGGTTTTTCGTATCTATCATACTGAATAGATTTTCACCTGTGGCAATTTTCCCGTTATAGCCCTCTGCGACGATCCTATTGAGTGAAAAATCTAATGGATCACATGGCTCCTCATACCAAAGCAATCCCAAAGGTTCGATCGCGTTAGCCATCTCTTGGGCCTGATCTAATTGAAAACTACCATTTGCATCAATAGCGACATTAGCCGCCGCGCCAGCTACTCCAATTGCCGAATGAATTCTTTCTAAGTCACGGGTCAGCGATAGCCCGCCAACTTTAATCTTGAAGGACCGATAACCCAAATCCTGGTAGTTACGCAATTCGTTTGTTAAACGCTTGAGCGAATTTTCTGCATAATAATATCCACCTGCCGCATACACTGGAACTGAATTACCACCTTGAGGGAGGCCGAAAGATCCCCGGATAGTTTGATATGCCGGCTCATCAAGGAGTTTTGCATTCAAGTCCCATAGCGCCAATTCTAATGATGCCACCGCTCCAGCTCTGTCACCATGACCGCCTAGCTTTTCATCCTTCATAGCGGCATATACAACAGCGTCAATATTGAACTTTAACCCGTCATCACTTAGCAAATCATATGGTTTTGCTTTCATTATTCTTGGAATGATTCGCTCGCGTAATATACCGCCCTGCGCGAAACGCCCTATAGAGTTGAAACCGAAGCCAACAACAGGACGTCCTCCTCGACGTTGATCAGTTATCACTGCTACTAAGGAAACAGTGTGGCTCTCAAAGCTTATAGTTGCATTGGATAACAAACCCTCCAGTTGAATTGTGTTTTCGCGGATTTCAATGATTCGCATAGATTATCCAGAATTTTTAGCTACGGAAAACTACGATGCAAACGATATCCTAAGCCGTTCGGTTTATAGCTCATTAATTTATCGAAGCTGGGATGGGAACGAGCTTTTTCACCGGCTTTCAGGAAATCAGCCTGACATTCCCATTCAGCATAATGTACGATGCTGGCTCCATCTAAACCTGAATGCAACCGACTACCGAGAAAGCCAGGTTGCTGACTCAAAAAATTGCCGACATAGTCACCAATCTCTTGCAAAGCAGTTCTCTGATTGTCTGAGTCAATATTGAAAGTAACAATCACAATATGTTTTTTTGATTCCGTCATGGCCATTCCTGATAATCTCAAAAATATTAGGCATAGCGGTTTATGATAACTTCATTAACAACGCTTGCTTAAGAATTACTTAGAGGGTTTTACTAACAAATCCAATGATTTCTGAGAAAATTGAGGACACATTCTCTTCTCATTAATGAGCATCACGCACCTTAAGCCAATCTATGATCAGATCCGCTACTTTTGCTCTGGCATCTTCCGGGGCCTGAAGATAGTGATCACCCTCAATCATTTCCAGGTGTTTGTCTTTCGCGCCAACAGCATCAAAAATTGCTTCAGCATCACTTGGAAAAACCCCTGTATCGGCATCACTCTGCAGTACCAGCGCAGGTTGTGTAATACGATTCAGATGCGGTACCCCGCGGCAATGAGAGTCTTTTAGACTCCACATCGACAACCAGGTCCGCAATGTGTTGGTGAGGCCAATACCCCGTGGGCTAAAGTTGGCTTTTTTGGGATCTCCTGCATAACACCTACCCACCTCCCGTTTCGAGGGATCGATAGCGCCGTCCATAAGGCGTAGATCTGCCCACGTGCGATAAAAATTAAAGGCGCGATCAAACATACCGTTCTTTCCCAAGCGATCTAATTCAGCATGACACCATTTAGTTATTCTATGGTTACGAGCCTCTTGTGCCGCACGATAGCGCGCTATGAACCCCTTTGAATATGGAGGACCATTTGCTGAGTCATACATGTTTAGATCGGGATCAATACTAGCAGGATCCGACTCTTCTATTACTGACGGATCACACCATGCCGTTAGAACTTCCGGTCGGCCAATATGTGCACATAAAGATATGTAAAAGTCCGCAGGGATGAGGTCATTTAGCCCTTCCGGCAAGCTAAGCCCAGGCGTCGGAGTCATTGTTACACCAAGCGCTTGCGACTGGTAGGCCCCCATCAGAGAACCACCCCCGGAATTACCCAGAATTACTAGTCGCTCTACACCAGCCTTTTCTTTTAACCATTGAACACCGGCGCCAATATCTATAAGTGCATGCTCTAGCAAAAAGAAACCCTCATTCCCACGAAATCTTGTATTCCAACCTAGAAAACCATATCCACGTGAAGCCATGTATTCGCCTAAATAATGTTCACTGAAGTCGACATTGTAATGAGTCGCAATGAGTGCCGTCTTAGGTTTTTTATCCGACGAAGAGTAATACAACCCCTGACAAGGATAAAACCCTGCGCCATTCCTTACACTTGTCGATGATTCGACGGAAACAAATTCACGTTGCCAGCTACCCATATTGCCTCCAAATATAAAGAAAATTCAGTTTGTAAAGAGTAATTAAGATCTATGCAAATTACTTGATGGATAGGGTAGGAGAAGAAAACAGCTAATTTACTAGGACGGGATAAGCCATATGGGAGAAGACCAAACTCGTTCCTGCAATGTGGGCGGAATATCGTCACGAGGATCTACACCAGCGCGGATAGCGTCCCAGGTAGACCAACGGCAGCTTGGGTTTTCAATTGCTCTGACGTAATAAAATGCGTGCTGGTTGGCATCGTATTCGGGATCCTGCCAACGCGTTTTTAACTCCGCTGACCCTTTATCTGAACTAATACTACAATCCGAAAAATTGACTGAAGCCTCGTTATTTGGGCAACGATGATTGCTTGTATCCACCTGCGCGCCATCAGAGCAGGCAACGTCAAATACCTTTTCCCGAGATTGGCCATTCTGAACCCATCCTTTGATAATCTGTAGCCTTTGCAATGGAGCACTATTCGGGTCCTTTGATGCCCACGCAATAAATGAAGGTTCTAAACTTGTATCGGTAATCAAATCGCCACCCATAGGGACCCCTTCCTTGTACGCCTTGGCTATCACATCTTCCTCGTCCACGTCGGGGAGATTGTAACCAGCAAAAAAGCGGACTTTCATACGTGGTCCTGTAGTGCCAAAAGTCTCTTTCCTACGCAAAGCATCATAAATAGATTCGCGAGTATTTTCTTCAGCCCATAACCCAGCGAGTCCCGAAGCGCCAAAACGGCTATATCTATCAAAATATACACCACCATTAGCATCAGAAGCTTCGAGGGGAACTGCACCTCTTTTCTGACCGTCACTATCTAACAAACCAGAGACGCCCCAAAACTCATCTTCGTCGCCGACATAAGAGGCATTATGATTATCACTAGAACCTATAATCCCGAGCTTGAAGGGGTTGTAGCCATGCTCGACCTGCATACTAATACCATTCTTGAGGGCCTCCCGCACATAACTACCCTGAGGTTGCATAGGGACAGAACTTCCTAGCCTAAATCTCAGAAGTTCAAAATCAGCCCACTCATCATTAGGCGATAAGTAAGGATGAGAATCAGACGTTCCTTTCACCTGTGTTATTTCCACTAAAGGTTCATTCCTTAATCGCTTGTTAGCATATGCCGCATCCAAAGGCCTACCGTTAAAGTCGGCAAGTTGAAACATTAAACCCTCCGACATATTAGAATTATGAGGAATAGCTAAACTCTCTATTCCTTCAGCACGATTGTTATCCATCCAAGCCCAAAGGTCTTCTGGATCATCAGAGTCCAATCGAGAAAAGGGCATATCTGGTACTGCGACGTTTTTGAAAACAACGTTTCGGTGCAGCATTTCGGACTCTGGACCGGTGCCCGTATATTCATAGGCGATAAAGGTAGTGAAGGTACCTGGATCATTGTGACGATTAGCGCTAGCCACAATATCATCCCATGCATTCTTTACTACGGCCTCATCCATGATTTCTCTGCTGTTTTCAGAATTGGCAAAATCGCGAAATCTAGCAAAAATAGACCGCCGAAGCATTGGATCATCGCCCACTTCATTTATTCCTTGGGCTATCTCATGCTCAGTTAAGCTTGAATTTCCTAAAGCCATCTCTCTCATTATCCCCATATAGTACGCATGATCTGTCACTGCATAAAAATCCATAGGTACCTCTAGTTTCATGTCGAAACCAGCGGCGTGGGTAATAGAGCCTCCCTTCGCAAATTCGTACGCATCGTCTGGCGACGATGTACCTCCGAAGATAAAAGCATCGTAGGAGTACATGGTATGCACGTGAAGATCGCCGAAATAGGCGTTACGGTTCGTACTGTAATCTGCAGAATTCTGAGCTGTAATTACCTGGGAAAAAGGCGCTGATTGCCCGTTACTGGACTGCTCAGAACAAGATAGGGTCAAGAGTGGGACGGCAATAGCTAATATTTGAATACGCATAAGCTTGTTCGTTCCACCCTACTGGCGTGTACCATTCACGGTTAAGTTACCAAAGGTTGTAAAAATAGTCCCTTGTAAATTATTTCCATCGACCGTGCCACTGAAATTTATTCTCATCATCTGCTCAGAACCTGAAGGATTTGAAATTTCATCCGACCATGAAATTCTACTTCCCTCAAGAATTGCCCCGTTGACGACTCTTATAGCATCTCCGGCAATCGTGATTGTACCATCGGCTGCAATTGTCCAGACGGATGATTGCATTCCAAATTCGGTATCTACGATGATATTCCAATCGCCTACACTGACAGATTCGATGTCACAAGCGGCTAAAAACAAAAAGATCGTAATAACTGGAAATGTTTTTAATATGCTCCTCATATTAACCATATAATTGCGCCTGTTTTGCTCAGTGTTCGTAGTATGTTCGCTGCCATTAGTCTATGACTCTTTCCCAGTGTTTATTTTTTACAGAAATACTGGTCCTAAACCACCTATTACTCTGTGTTAAGAACTAGAGCTATCTCAATGATACGATGGGTAAAGATATTACTTGGAAAGTCTGGCCAGAACAGCATCATAAATCTACCTTATTTCTTACTATCGGTAGCTTTACTTTTGGATCTAAGTTTCCTTTTCCGGGGACATAATTGGCTTCAATACGAATTCCATCAGGGTCTTCAAATAGAACCGAATAATAACCCGCAGCCCAATCGCCCTCTTCCGGAACTCGAATAATCTTTGCATTTACATCCACAAGAAACTCGTACAAGTCATCAATATCGCTCCTAGTACGAGCTCTAAAACAGAAGTGGTGTAGACCAACACGATTTTGTTCAAATACTTCGCTTTGAAATTTGGCCTCAGCTTCTTTTACGGCAATACCTGTTCTGCCTCCAACCCCATAGATTACCTCATCAGAATCATAGATCAATTGCATCTCTAGGAACGCAAAAAGCTGTCTATAGAATGGGTTACATTTCTTGAAATTGGAAACAGTGATTCCAATATGCGCGATTCCATTCATTTGCATGAATTAAATCTCCCTTGTCAATTGTTCTAAAAAAGAAGGTACCTGTATGGGAGCTTGTAGCAATAAATATACTCTCATTGAAATATGCCCTCCTGCCTGTTTTCTAATATAGTAGAAAAATATCAAGATATAAACCTATTAGATGGTAGTATAAAACATGTCAAACTATTGATATATAAAGAAAATAATATATTTATCAAGACGGCAGTAGGCTTGAAAAATTACTGAATTCCAAAGAGATACATTAGAGGATTACTACACATCGATTGAGGCAAGCGTTCCTGTTGTACAAAAAGTCTTAGTATATATATTTCGAGCGCCGATCAAATTTTTTATAAGTAGAAAATCAGAACCACTTCGCGCATACAAAAGCCAAAATAAAGAACGGATGAACCGTTTTTTTAAATAGCCCCAACACAAGTAGCCTATGCGTCATTTTTCTTTTATTCTTTCTAAACGTCTACTGGGGAGGTTTCTATGAAAGTCATTCGTTTCATTCGCGTTGCGGCACTAATGCTACTTGGCTTGCTCGTATTCGGTCAAATCAACGGGCAGTCGATTGGGATCCCAGTTACGCCATTGGGAGAAGGTCCCTGGGTCTTCGACACAGCTGAGCAACACAAGATCCGTGTTAGTGTTGTTGCCAGAGGCCTCTCGCATCCGTGGGCTATCGCGTTTCTTCCAGATAGTGGCATGCTCATTACTGAGCGACCCGGCCGACTTCGAGTCGTCCGCGATGGTGTGTTAGATCCTCATTCGATCTCTGGTGTGCCCGAGGTTAGAACTGATGGAAACGGCGGCTTAATGGATGTTGCTGTGCATCCGGATTTCTCCGAGAACGGATTGGTTTATTTAACCTATACAAAGCCTGTTGAAAATGGCTGGGGGGCACCGGCACTCGCGGTAGGCCGGCTCGTGGGTGGGGCTCTCACTGGTGTTCGTGATCTCGTTGTGACTGAGGCATATGAGGGCAACTCTGGTCTAAATGGCCGCGTTGCATTCGGCAGTGATGGAAAAGTCTACATGTCCACCGGTGGCCGGGTCGGAGATGCTGCACAAGATCCGAAGAGTCTTCGGGGCAAGGTCCTTAGGCTCGAAGACGATGGTAGCGTGCCAGCAGACAATCCATTTCTTAACCATCTGAATTATCGACCAGAGATTTATACCCTCGGACACCGCAACACCTTAGGTCTTATGTTACATCCTGAGACTGGTGAAATGTGGCAACATGAGAATGGACCCAATGGTGGTGATGAGATTAATATCCTCTTGCCTGGTCGCAACTACGGATGGCCGATCGTCAGCTTTGGTCGCAACTATTCTGGCGATCGCGTAACCGAACACCCGACCCGTGAAGGATTAGAATCTCCCCTTTTGGTGTGGTTGCCCGCAATTGCGGCTTCGGGTTTAGCTGTTTATACCGGCGACCACTTTCCTGCATGGAAGGGCAATGTATTTATTGGATCGCTTCGCATGGGCGGTATACCAGGCACGGGCCATCTGCAGCGGATTGTCTTTAACGAGAGAACCGAGGAGATACGACGCGAACTGATATTCGCGGAACTCAGGCGACGAATCCGGGAAGTACGCGAAGGCCCCGACGGATTCCTGTATCTGCTCACCGATGAAGAAGACGATGGTGCGTTACTACGTATCGAACCTGCGCTCTGAGTATGGCGAACCCGACAGGCTGAATATTAACGCCAAGAAGCTACGTAGAATGTGCCTTTAGAAATATAATCCATTATTCTTCTGCGTATCTCCTGCACAGTTAGAATCTAAAAACTGGCTTAAAGCCTTTAAAATGGCGGACCGGACGAGACTCGAACTCGCGACCTCCGGCGTGACAGGCCGGCATTCTAACCAGCTGAACTACCGGTCCGCTGCTTGCACTTTATATCTTATAAATTCAGTAGCTACATTTCCAACATGAAATGGTGGGTGGTGAGGGATTTGAACCCCCGACATTTGCCTTGTAAGGGCAACGCTCTCCCAACTGAGCTAACCACCCAACGCAGGAGAGACGCGAATTGTACCTGCTTAGGCCTACATGTCAACAAATTCGCGGGCTGCAGATAAGATACCTTTCTGACCTATATGATTTAATCGACCGATTTAAGGCAGATCAAAGTATGTGCTGTGTAGATATATTCAGAAAAATATGGCAATTTTTCTTTACTATCGAAGCATTGTATTTCAATTCTGTACACTATATGAAAACATTTGTACCATTGGCCGCCTTGAAAAACAGATGCATCTCTAAACCATGAAAACATTTAAAGAATTTTCCTTTGAAGCGGCTCATCTTCTCCCCAATGTTCCTGCCGACCACAAGTGCGCTAGACTTCATGGCCATTCATTTACAGTTAAAATTTCAGTTGAAGGCCATGTCGAAGAAAAAAGTGGTTGGGTAATGGACTTTGCGGATATAAGCTCCACCTTCAAGCCCATTCGCAAAGAACTGGACCACTACTACCTCAACGAAATAGAAGGATTGGAAAACCCAACCAGTGAAAACATTGCCCGTTGGATCTGGGAGCGGCTCAAGCCTAGGTTACCGCAGCTTTTTGAAATAGAAATACGCGAAACCTGCACAAGTGGTTGCCGTTATACCGGCGATTAATCACGCCGAATTCCCCTGGATAAAGTCTGCAGGTTCTACACCTTCATCGGCCAATAAACTAGTCTTCATGATAGTTCTTGCCTTCACTAGTTGCTTGCCCGCCATGAATTCTTTTGGTCGACCAACACAATCCACAGCAATTAAGCGAGAGTTTTTCAGATAAAACAGAGCGAATCCTTTCTGCTCACCATCGTCCGGATCCCCGCGGCAGACTATTTCATCATAGCCTTCACTGAGCCCAACCATTTGTAATTTAATTTGGTACTGGTCGGACCAGAACCACGGAACCACGTCATAAACGACCTGTTTACCACAAATATTGGCAGCGGCTATGCGTGCCTGGTCATTTGCATTTTGGACGGATTCCAGGCGAATTAGCCGATCATAAATACCACTGGGATGGCGAGTACAATCCCCAGCCGCGAAGATATCCGGATCATTCGTGCGAGAAAATTCATCAACCAAAATTCCTTCGTTTATCGTAAGACCTGCTTGTTCTGCCAAGGATACATTTGGAGTAACACCAACACCGACAATAACAAAGTCCACCAGATATTGTGTGCCATCACCGCAAATAACGCTTTCGATGGATCCGTCTCCATTTATCTCCTTAACCTGGGTTGCAGTTCTGATCTCAACACCACGTCTGCGGTGTAATTCACTCATGAAGTTCGACATCTGCCCGCTGGTTACCCGTTTCAAGATACGGTCAGCCATCTCTATGACCGCGACTTCCAATCCCTGTTCGCGGAGAACTGCCGCCACTTCTAGACCTATATAACCAGCGCCAATGATTAATGCCTTCTTACCAGGATGTACATACCTCTTTAATTGGGCTACATCGGCGGCAGTACGGACATAAATAATATTCGCGAAATCTGAATCAAACGGAAGAGTTCTTACCAAAGATCCCGTGCAAATTGCCAACTTATCATAATGAAGAGCTTGCCCATCATTCAAATTGACAACCTTGTTTGCTCGATCTATCTCTAGCGCAGTACTGCCCAATAATAGCTCTATTCCATTTTCTTCGAAAACCTTTACCGGTCGCAGCCGTATACCGTCCAGTTCCTTGTTACCAGCCAGATGTTCTTTGGACAAGGGTGGGCGGTGATAAGGCAACTCTTTCTCTGTCCCGATCAACTTAATAGCCCCTTCCCAACCCTCTTTTCGAAGTTGCAAACCCAGGGTGACGCCGGCATGACTCGCGCCTATAACAATGCAGATCTTATTGTTCATACATGTATTTCCAAACCTATTTTTCTAGAAAAGCTCAGCCCAACCTTAATTGTTAGAATTTCCCAGTGTGAATCACTTTGCCCCCCCTGGTAGTTGCCAATTAATTGGGGTCTTTCCTTGGTTTTCCAAGTAGTCATTCGCCTTGGAAAAGTGGTGGTTTCCAAAAAAACCTCTGCTCGCAGACAAAGGGGACGGGTGTGGCGATTGCAACACCAAATGTTTTTGTCTGTCTATTATCGCTCCTTTCTTCTGCGCGTAACTTCCCCACAATATGAAAACTATACCCATCTTCTTTTCATTGAGTATCGCGACGATTTTGTCGGTAAATTGCTCCCAGCCCTTACCTTGGTGCGAGGCTGCCCGCTCTGCTTCTACCGTAAGTACCGCATTCAGGAGTAGAACGCCTTGCTCTGCCCAATAAGTTAAACAACCGTGGGCTGGCTGTATCAATCCTAAATCACTCTCCAGCTCCTTATATATATTTACCAGGGAGGGAGGTATTTCTACACCATGCTTCACGGAAAAACATAGACCGTGTGCCTGACCGGCGCCATGATAAGGATCTTGACCTAAAATGACGACGTTAACATTATCAAAAGCGGTAGTATTTAAAGCAGTAAATATTTCATCGCCAGGGGGGAATATCTGCTTACCTTTGGATTTTTCGTTGAGGAGAAACTGTCGGAGGCTGCGCATGTACCCCTCGCCAAATTCTTTAAATAGTATCTTTTTCCAAGAATCTTCAAGTTTGATCAATCGTTGAGTATTAATTACGTATTCAGTCTCTATCATGCTGTGGGCGCATGTGAGGAAATAACAACACATCCTTAATCGATGGCGAATCGGTAAACAGCATGACAACCCGATCGATGCCTATCCCTTCACCTGCAGTGGGTGGCATTCCGTATTCTAGAGCCGTAACGTAGTCATTATCAAAATGCATCGCCTCCTTATCACCCAATTCTTTCTGAGCAGCCTGAGCTTTGAACCGGTTGGCCTGATCTTCTGGATCATTAAGTTCGGAAAATCCATTAGCCAATTCTCGACCACCAATTATCAATTCGAATCTATCCGTCACTTCGGGATTGTTTTCATTGCGCCTAGCCAAAGGCGATACGTCAATTGGGTATTCCGTTATAAATATAGGCTGATCTAGCTGTCCCTCAACTTTTTGCTCAAAGATTTCCATGACAATCTTCCCTTTTCCCCAAGCCTCATCGAAATGTATATCAAGACTGTTCGCTAGCTTAATCACTGAGTCTTTGCTTTTAAATTCTTGCTCTTTTGCATTGCAAAACTTTTTGATTGCCTCCATTACTGTCATACGTGTGAAAGGCTTTGTAAAATCATAACTTGAGCCTTGGTAATTGATGGTTGTAGCTCCAAGTACGTTCTCGGCAATATTCCGGAACAAGTCTTCAGTCAAATCCATCAGATCCTGGTAACGCGCATATGCTTGATAGAACTCCAGCATCGTGAATTCAGGATTATGACGAGTCGATAGTCCTTCATTTCGAAAGTTACGATTTAGTTCGTATACTTTTTCAAATCCGCCTACGATCAGACGTTTCAGAAAAAGCTCGGGAGCCACCCGGAGGTACATGTCTTGATCAAGAGCATTATGGTGGGTGATAAATGGACGGGCGGTTGCCCCGCCCGGAATAATCTGCATCATGGGGGTTTCAACCTCAATAAACCCCAGATCTTCAAAATACTTCCGTATAAATCCAATAATGCGAGATCGCATTTCAAAGACGGCACGAGATTTTTCATTTACGATCAAATCGACATAGCGTCTCCGATAGCGCATCTCGGTGTCTGTTAATCCGCGATACTTATCCGGTAGTGGTCGCAATGACTTTGTTAATAATTCAAAACCTGCAACCCGCACTGTAAGTTCATCTTTCCCGGTTTTAAACACTTCACCTTCCACTCCGATTATGTCACCGAGGTCTAATGATTTCAGTTCTAGAGCCAGATCTTTCGAAAAAGACTTGTTGTTCATATACAGCTGTATTTGGCCACTCGCATCTTTGATCACAACAAAAGGTCCGCGCATGCGCATGATACGCCCAGCAATAGTTGTTTCCAGAGCGAGCTTCTCCAGTTCTTTTTGACTTTTATTACCACAGAGAGAATGTAAATCTTCAGCAATATGTTGCCTGACGAATTCATTAGGAAACGCCTGCCGCGCACTGCGTATAGCGTCGAGTTTTTCACGGCGCTGAGCAATCAGTTTATTTTCATTTTGTTCTGACATTTGAACTCTACACTACAACCCCATCTTTAAAGTGGCTTCGATGAATTTATCCAAGTCGCCATCCAGTACTGCAGTGGTGTTTGTTACCTCTATATTGGTTCTCAGATCTTTAATACGTGAGGAATCCAGCACATAAGACCTGATCTGGTTACCCCAGCCGATATCGGCCTTGGATTCTTCAATAGACTGCATCTCTTCCTTACGTTTCAATTCTTCAAGCTCGTATAATTTGGCCTTTAATTGTTTAATGGCCATGTCCTTATTCTTATGCTGAGATCGCTGACTCTGACACTGCACAACGATCCTGCTTGGCTCATGGGTCAGTCTAACCGCTGAATTAGTTTTATTAACGTGTTGGCCCCCGGCACCACTAGAACGATAAGTATCGACTCTCACATCAGACATATCCAAATCCACTTCAATTTCATCATTGATCTCCGGAGAAACAAAGATAGAAGCAAAAGACGTATGGCGTCGACTCCCAGAATCGAAAGGTGATTTTCGCACCAATCGATGCACTCCTGTTTCGGTCCTTAACCAACCGAAGGCGAACTCCCCAGCGAAATAAATGGTGGCACTCTTTATACCAGCGATATCGCCGCCAGACACTTCCACAAGGTCGGCCTTAAATCCTTTCCCCTCACCCCAGCGCAGGTACATGCGCAACAACATCTCCGCCCAATCCTGGGCTTCCGTCCCACCCGAACCGGCCTGAATGTCCACATACGCATTTGCAGAGTCCATCGCACCGGAAAACATACGCCGGAATTCCAATGCCTCTAATCGCTCTTGGAGTTGGTCAAGATCATTGCTAGCGGCAATGAACAGCTCCTGATCACATTCCTCTTGCGCTAAAGTCAGTAGTTCCTCGAGTTCCCCAATACCGTTGTATAGTTTTTCCATGGTATGAACAACCGCCTCTAGGCTGGATTGCTCCTTGCCCAGTGCCTGAGCGTATTCGGGGTTTTCCCAGATAGAAGCTTGACCGAGCTCCAGTTCCACCTCAGTTAAACGTTCTCGCTTTTCCTCAAAGTCAAAGATACTCCCTGAGGCTGTCAGTCCGGGAATTCAATTCCTTTAGTCTTGCCAATTGGCTATTTATTTCCAGCATTTTTCATCAACCCACGAAACGCACGAGAAAACGCGCATTTTACCCCAATAGTCTGTTTATTCCATCGTTGACCTAACCGTTTAGGCAGGTTCGTTCACATTACAATAAATCATAATGCGGTTATAGTAGGCTAAATCCGCTCAATACATTAGTAAACCTTAAATCAATTCTTCTTGTGAAAATCGAAAATGCCTCGTTAAGCTGGATCGATTCGAATCTTCCTTTCTCCAAACGCTTTAAGGATGTCTATTATTCCCGCGAAGACGAGCTGGCCGAAAGCCAGCATGTCTTTCTTAAGGGTAACAGGTTAACGGCACGCTGGGCGGAAATAGCCGAGAGGGAATCGCCATTCACTATTGCCGAAATTGGATTCGGTGCTGGCTTGAACTTCCTTCGGACATGGCATCTATTTCAAAAAGCTCAACGCAAACCAGCCAGACTGCATTACATTGGCTTTGAAAAATACCCTCTCTCTTTCGATGACCTGACACGAGTTCATAGCCGCTGGCTCTCTCTCACCAAACTTAGTGATCAATTCAGGTTTATCTATCCTGACCACAGCAGTGGCTGTCATCGCCTCCACTTGGGCAACGAAATCCTATTGGACTTGCACTTCGGGGACACCCTAGTTCAACTAGAAAACCTTCCAAGCCGTATGCAAGTCGATATATGGTATTTGGACGGGTTTACTCCACGACTAAATCCAGAAATGTGGCAACCTCAGTTATTTCAATCAATAGCTAATCACAGCAAATCTGATGCTACCCTCACTAGCTACAGCGTTGCTGGAAGTATACGCAAACACCTACAAGCAGCCGGTTTTGCGGTAGAAAAACAACCGGGCCACGCTCGCAAACGCCATATGCTTTTTGCGAACAACTGTCAGAATGAACCATCTCGCAAATCACTTTTAAATAGTTATGGTTACGGTAAACATAATATTGAGCGTGCGGTACTGAACCAACCAACACGTTCAGCACTCATAATCGGGGCAGGCATAGCAGGTTGCAGCATGGCGTACAGCCTTGCCCAGCGTAATTGGGAAGTTAAGGTAATCGACCAAGCGTCCGGGGCAGCCATCGGCGCTTCAGGTAATTCACAACTAGCTTTGCGCTGTCGCCTGTTCCAAACAGATTCAGAGCTAGCTCGGTTTTACTTGCACAGTTTCCTTTATACACAACGGGAACTTCGTCAATTCTCACAAAATAACCGCATAAATTTCCATAATTGCGGTGTCCTCCAACTCGTCGACGCAATGAACAAACAAAGGAACCTAAATCCCAACAAACTGATAAAACTTTATAATAAAAAAGTTATGCAAACTCTTGATGTTCAATCCGCTAGCAGACTCGCGAATTGCCAGCTCACAGAAGCAGCTTATTATTTCCCATTAGGTGGTTGGATTGACGGTTCTTTGCTGTGCGACACTTTTCTTGAGCATCCGGGCATTGACCTAATCACAGACCAAGTAGTTAGTTCGCTAAAGAAAAACGACAATCAATGGCAATTGTTGGGTAAAGAGCAAAAGGAAATTGCACGAGCACCAATTGTAGTGATCGCAAACAGTTATAATGCCTCCCAATTTCAGCAAACTCACCAATTACCTCTAACGACACTACCAGGGCAAACCTCTGTTATCAGCGCTACCGACCAGAGTCTTTCATTAGCTACCGTAGTCTGTGGTAATCGAACCGTGTTCCCCGCAATCGGGAATCATCATAATCTATCAGCAAGTTATCGAAGAGAGGACGCTAGGCTGGAACTCAGGCCAGATGACGACCAGCAAAACTTGGCGGGTGCCCGAGCTTGTTTCCGGGGAGACTATCTATCACAGGTAATACAATCAGCCCGAGTAACCGTGCGTTGCAATTCAAAAGACAACTTCCCAGTTGTTGGAAAGGTTCCGAACGTATCTAAGCTACAAGATCACAGCATGTTAGGAGGCCACTATGGACAAATCGGAAAAATTTCCAATGATTATTATTTGCCAGGACTGTACATCACTGCAGCTCACGGCTCTAATGGTTTGGCGACATGCCCATTGAGCAGCGAATATCTAGCAAGCTTGATCGATCAAGAGGTGCCCCCTTTTGGACAAGGCATAATAGGTGCGCTTGATCCGGCACGCTTCATAATTCGAGAAATAAGAAAAAAGCGTTAAGACTTGTACTACTGATCGAAGAACAGCATAGCTATTTCGAGCATTGACTTAATATCTTTGATTCCAGCCAACTCCCGAATTGAGTGCATACCAAAACTAGCAATCCCTACATCTACAGTAGTGATCCCCAGCTCTGCAGCTGTAATCGGCCCGATAGTGCTTCCACAAGCCATATCATTGCGCATTACAAATGATTGATAGGGAATCGATAGCTTATTGCAGAGTGACTTAAATAGTGCAATGGACTGGCTGTTGCTCGCATAACGCTGATTCGCATTTATCTTGATGACTGGTCCACCATTGAGCAACGCATAATGTTGATCATCGTGTTTTTCGGAAAAATTCGGGTGCACACCATGTGCATTATCTACGGAGAGGAAAATTGATTGACGTGCAACTCTTTGAAAAGCATCTTCTTCCTGATGGAACCCCCTGATTAACCTTTGCAGGACAGATCTAAGAAATGGCCCTTGAGCCCCTGAAGCCGAAACACTTCCGACCTCTTCATGGTCGTTACACACCAGCACGCTGGCATGTTTACTACCACTAGTCATTAATGCTTTGCAACCAAGATAACAACTGAGCAAATTATCCAAACGAGCAGAGGCAATAAATTGCTCCTCTAACCCAACCAATTGCGCAGGCTGTGTGTCGTAAAGCAGCAGTTCGTGTGATAACACTTGCTCTACGCCTTCATTTTCGTATTGCTTACGAACCAGATTCAACAACAACTCGTCTAGACGAAACTTTTCCTCGTTTCGCCCCTGAAGCAGTATGGGACGAAGTTCTTTCTGCGAATTGATCTTATGCCCATCGTTAGCTTGTCGGTCTAGGTGTATAGCCAAGCTAGGAATAAATGCGATCGGCTTTCCAAAATCGATGAGGGTGCTGTTAATTTCTCCGCTTTTGGTTTGAAAATCCACTCGGCCTGCGATTGAAAGATCTCGATCAAACCATGGCTTCAACAGAGCCGAGCCATAAACTTCAACACCTAACTGCACGTAACCGTGGTTATTTATTTCCGGATTAGGTTTAACCTTTAGGCTTGGGCTATCAGTATGCGCACCAAACAATCTTAAGCCACCATTGAGCGGTAAGACATTGCCTACATTAAAGGCGGCTAGTGCCGAATCATTGCGGACTACAAAATAAGAACCGTTCTTTTTTAACTCCCAATGGGATATTTCGTCTAACCGATGAAAGCCAGCTTGCTCAAGTAAGCGGACCATGTTGCTCACCGCATGAAAAGGTGTTGGGGACTGTTGCAAGAATTGCAACAGCTCTTCGTTCAAAACTTTCGAGCCGCCTCTGCTCATCGATTGCAGTACAGTTTTCCCGAATGTTTACCTGATTTCTAAAAGCTCAACTTCAAAAATTAGCGCTGCGTTTGGAGGTATTGCGGGGGTTGGCGATGCTTCACCATAGGCCATGTTAGGTGGAATAAAAAGACGCCACTTGTCCCCAACTTTCATAAGCTGCAAAGCTTCAGTCCAACCCGCAATGACCTGAGACACCCCGAAAGTGGCTGGTTCACCACGATTGACTGATGAATCAAATACACTACCATCTACCAAAGTTCCGTGATAATGAGCTAATACTGAATCACTGGATGTTGGTGACACTCCGTCTCCGGGCGCCGACTCAAGGACCAAGTATTGCAATCCAGATTCGAGGGTTACTATGCCATCATTCAGGGAGTTTTGCGCCAAAAATTCCTCACTAGCGGCTAAATTATCAGACAACTCCGCCTGAGCAGCATTGGCTTGCCGTTCCATATAGGTTTGAATTGCAGCCGTCATTTCTGCAGGTGGAAGTTTTAGATCATCGGCAAAGGCATCCAACATTCCTACAACAAAAGTCTGAACATCGATTCCCTCTATAAGCTCTTGAGCCACCAGGTTTTGGCCAATATTGGCGCCAAGCGAATAGGCGATCCGGTTATCTGCATCTTCCAAGTCCACGCTATCTTGAGCAGATGCGCATAAACCAACCATCAAGACCACAGCAGAAGAAAAGACCCAAGTCGCACGTTTTACTATTTTCATACCAATTTCCTTGGATTCGTTGGACAATTGCCTGTAATCTTTTAACAAACAACGGGTTGCGCATACTAACTGGGATAAATTCTAATTACCAGCTAGCCGAACCAAACTATGATCCAGCCAAATCTTAAGAATGTCCGACATCTGTTGATCTTAGTTGCGGCATTTTACGCAGCGTGCTCTCAACCCTTCACTATCTCTGTTAACGATCAGCCGGTCTATGACCCCACGGGCAGGCTGAGTACCAATGAAGTTATAAATGCTGAGTTACAAGGCTGTATAAACTTAGCAATGCGCCAACAAAACGTGAATGATGCTACAGAGTTGACCGTGTTATCTTGCGGTAATTCTGAAATTTCCGACCTTGAGCGCATTGGTCAGCTGGGCCAGTTGCGTTTTTTAGACCTGGCTAATAACAATATCAGCAATATCACCCCGCTTGAGGAGCTTCCTCAACTTGGTGGTCTTAACTTAAGCAACAATTTCATTACCGATATCCGCCCACTGCTAAATATCTCCAGCCTCACATCTGTAAGCTTGCTAGGAAATGACGAGATACCTTGTAACCAGGTCCAATTACTGCGAGAACGATTCAACGATAATTTAACTTTACCCGAGGATTGCAAAAATTAACCGCGTTAGGAGATCCCGGTTACCGGCCCCCCCACTCTGGAATCATACCTCCTTTAAATACAATCGCTTCTTAGGAATTAGTGATCTAACCCAACAGAAACACTCTTACCCTCCCCTTTATCCCATCATTAACGGTTGGTTATAAATTAAGTCAAGGGGGCTTTTGGTCTGCGGTTAATTACTGTTGTTGCCAATCCCACACTTAAGAGTTAATTTTATTTAAACCGCTTTATCCACTATTATAAAAACAATGAACAATTTGAAAATAAAAAATATTGTGATACTAGGTGGGGGAACAGCAGGGTGGATGACCGCCAACCTGCTACAAAAAAAATGGCTGCACCTCGGAATCAATATCACCTTAGTTGAATCACCTGATATCGGTATTGTTGGAGTAGGTGAAGGCTCTACTCCAAAGCTAAAGCATTTTTTTGATTCATTAGGTATAAAAGAGTCTGAGTGGATGCCGGAATGTAATGCGACCTATAAAAATGGAATAAGTTTTAAAAATTGGTCAACGGTTTCTGGCTATGAAGAGTATTTTCACCCTTTTGGCTGTAGTCTTGATTTTGTGACACTTAAATTTCTCTATGATAATGGAACTCTTCGTAGAAAAGGAGTTGACGTCATAGCCCATCCCAATCGCTTTTCCTTAATGGCAAGTTTAGCTGAAAAAAAATTAGCCCCAATTGCCTCAAAAAACTTTCCATTTCATTTTCAGTATGGCTATCACTTTGATTCTGTATTAATTGGAAAGTTTTTACAGAAAAAAGCAGCCGAAGTCGGTGGCATCAATCATATCCAGGCGACCGTCAAAAGCGTTGAATTAAATTCGAATGGTGATATTACCTCTTTAAAACTTAATAATGATCAAATATTGTCTGGTGACTTTTTTGTAGACTGTTCTGGTTTTGCTTCTATTCTTCTAGAAAAAACTTTAAAAGTTCCATTTATTAGTTTCTCAGATAACCTGTTTAATGATTCTGCAATAGCAATACCGACAGAAATTGAGCCAAACATACCATCGCAAACTGTATCTACAGCATTAACGAATGGCTGGGTATGGCGCATCCCTTTGACTAACCGTATTGGCAATGGATATGTTTATAGTTCGCAATATTGTACTCAGGATGAAGCTGAGAAAGAGCTTAGAGCACACTTGGGGGTTTTAGAAAGCGATATTGAAGCTCGTCATCTAAAAATGAAAGTTGGTAGAGCGAAAGAGTCTTGGCGTAACAATTGTGTAGCAGTTGGTCTCTCTCAAGGTTTTATAGAACCGTTAGAAGCAACTGCTCTACAATTTGTAATCTCTACAATTGAAGAATTTGCCACAGCATTTGAGGAAGGTGGCTTTACCCATCAATTCAAAGAACTATTTAACCGACGAATGAATATGAATTTTGAAGGTATTCGAGACTACATTGTTTTACATTATAAGACCAATTCAAGAAGTGATAGTCAATATTGGATAGATAACCGAGAAAATAAGAACATTCCTAACAACGTAAAAGATATGCTTGGTTGTTGGTACAACATACAAAGCTTAGAAGATGAGCTAAAACGTCTTAATATTGGAAGTTATTATACAAAGATGTCCTGGAACTGCTTGCTCTCAGGAATGGGGCTATTCCCACCCAAAGAAAGCTTAACTTCTGCCGATGCACAAACTGCTCAAGCTGATCTGGAATTTGTTGATAAATTTATCGGTGGCTGTTCTATGAATTTTAAGCCCCACAAAAAAATGCTTATAGGCGCAAACACTTCTACCTGAATGACTTGGTTACCAGTTAAGGGCTTCTGAAATCAACCCTCTTTCACTAATTCCAGTGTTTAAATAGTCCTTTTAGCGACTATTTTGCTTCAGTGATGGTATCTCATTACCTACCCTGCTAAAAACGATGACACCTTCAAAAAAAACAGCCAAAATAATATCTAATTTGATCGTTAAAATATTACTGGTCGGTGTCTACCCTCTACTTACCACACGCCAACGTTCTTATCCAAAACATGGCTCTCTATCCGTTTGAGGACCTTGGAGAAGGACCTACACATACAATCCGAGAAACTACTATCCCAGCGGCATAATGAATAGTGTAGGGGCTCCGCAAGTGGTCTGGCCGTGCTTCAGCCTCCGAATTCGAATATTAGAAAGAGCTTTAGCTACTTTAGGCATCTACCCATCAATCAGCCCACCTTAAGAAACTATATTGGAGCTCACTCTGTCTTGCAGATTCTTACATGATAATGGCTGCAGATGCCTAAAACACTGACTTTATAAGATGTGTACTTACTGATGGATATTAAAGACCGGAGCCCCACTGTGAAACCGAAAAAGTTTATCCGGTGCAGTTATCAACTCTTTTTCTTTCCTAGCAAAGACTTTCAGTCGTGCCGAGATATCCCCCCCTGCACACTGGGTGGCCAATTTAAGATAGTCCTCGAAGTGCCTTGCTTCCGATTTAATTAAACTCTTGTAAAAACGTTGCAATTCGTCATCCAGTCGCGGAGCCAGTTTCGCGAATCGCTCACATGAGCGTGCTTCGATATAAGCCCCGACAATCAGTATATCTACCAATTGCTCTTTCTCTGGTTTTCTAATTATAGAGCGTAAGCCAGCTGCATAACGGGACGGACTGAGCCTTATATAACGAATTCCTCGATCCGCCATAATTTTCACCACTTGGTGAAAATGTAGCAATTCTTCCCGAGCAAGTTGAGACATCTTACTTAACAAACCTGGTTCCAAAGAGTAACGATGCATAAGATTGATCGCAGTGGCCGCCGCTTTTTTCTCACAATTGGCATGATCTATTAGCAGGTTTGGTTGATTGGCAAGCGCTGCTTCCAGCCAAGAGCTGGGTGTGTCACAGGGAAGAAATCGATGTATGGCATCCATAAGTTAAGCCAATAAAAGCCTCAATGTCGGATTTTTTTCTTCGACGCCTTGGTGTTTTTCAGCTCAGATGACGACATCAACATTTCTTCACCGGATTGCATCGCTAAACCAAGCACTTAGCACACCCTTTGCTGAAGCTACTGAAGCACGAGCGGCAGTGCAACGGATAGAGCACGAAAAAACAGTGACCCACGAGTTACACGTAAAATAGTACTCATGATAGCCTCGGATCACTAGTGCTTGGTCGCGGATACTAAGTCAGGTTGTTATTAATAACTTGTAATAGCTCAACAGTCAGTTGATTTGCATCGTCCGACGATTCGAGGGCTTTTGTAATCACATTAATGACATTGTCGCTTTCTTGTAGCCGTATACTAAAATCCTGTTCTTCGGCTTCGGCTGCCTCATCATCACCGCCGAATATTCGTGCAATAAATCCAGGTTCATCTTCGTTCTCAGCAATGCCCGCGAACCGGACGTTAAAGAAACTCTGATCTCGATTGCTGTCAACGATCAGTATCTCAGCGGTTTCTAAGGCAGCACGAATCTGTACCCAGGCCCGATCATAGCCGATCCTTAATTCAAGCACCTGTTCTCCGCTCTCATTTTCCACAATATTAGCCTTCGATTCAGCCTCAATGCTTCCGGCAAGTAAACTCGCTGTGGAGGCCTGGTAAATATCGTTCCTATCTGCCAAATACTGTGATATTGAAGACAAAATCTCTTGTTCTAAATCTTCAGAGTCGGAAATTTCTGGCCAGTTGAGTACCAGAGGAATCTGTTCTGTACGCAGGTTTTCCATGTGCAGGATAAAAATCTCCGAGTAACCGGAATGCAAACCCGGCTCAATGGAAACTCGGTACTTGTGACGTTTCTCCCGATCGTTGTCTACTTCCACCCAAGCTGTTTCCATGATGCCACTACCCGGATTTTCTAAATCAAGAATCACTTGCAGGTCAGTCCAGTAATCTCTAACCAACGGCCAAACCTGTCCTGGCGTTGTGTCAATTAATATCCAGCGATTCGCTGCAAGACTCTGAATTATGACCCCTTCCCGCCGTCTGCTCTCGATCGGTTTTGGCATCGGTATTTCTTCGAAAGGAACGGCAACCGTAATGATTTGCTCCGGAATAACGTATAGCTGATCTAGCGTATAGCTATCGAGGTTTTCAGGAATTTCCATCTGCGCCAAAGCTTGGGCTTCCAAATAGTCGCTGCCACGATCACGAAACATTCCTTCCTCGCCTAGAAAGTAATTGCAGCCCCCAAGGGCTACTGCAAAAATAATTATCAGAACCCTTTTTACCATTAGTAAAATTTTATTAACTCCTAGAACGTTTTTCAAAACTCAAGCCGCCTGTGGCAACTCTATTCCTGCTCGAACTAAGGCTTCAATCACTTGGATATGAAACTTCGCATCAAGTTGCACGAGCGGAAGCCTTATCCCCTTCTTTATTAATCCCATTTTCCACAAAGCCCATTTCACAGGGCTCGGGTTCGCTTCTAGAAACAGGTTGCGATGCAATAAACCGAGTCTTTCATCAATTTCTCTTGCTCTTTGACTATCACCCGAAAGTGCATAGGAACACATTTTAGCCATTAATGCTGGAGCAACATTTGCAGTTACGGATATGGTTCCATCAGCACCACCCATCATCAATGAAAGGGTAATAGCATCTTCACCGCTATAAATAGCGAGCCGGTCTCCACATCGTTGTATCAATTGTTTCCCGCGTGCAACATCCCCCGTGGCATCTTTTATGCCAACGATATTGTCTAGATCAGCCAACCGATCCACAGTTTCGAGGGCCAGGTCACAAGCAGTACGACTAGGCACATTGTATAAAATCTGCGGTATATCTACTGCTTCGGCCACCGCCTTGAAATGTTGATATAACCCTTCTTGTGAGGGTTTGTTGTAGTAAGGTGTAACCAGTAGACAAGCATCAGCACCATGCTGCTGTGCCGATTTGGTAAAGTAGAGGGCTTCCTCTGTACTGTTAGAGCCAGAGCCGGCAATAACCGAGATGCGCTTACCTGTAACCTGTACACAATGGGCCACGAGATCGCAGTGCTCTTGAACACTAAGAGTGGCCGACTCACCCGTCGTGCCAACTACCACCAAAGCGTGCGTACCACTCTCGACGTGCCAGTCAATCAAGCGATCCAATGCAACCAAGTCCAACGAACCGTCCGCTTGCATAGGTGTAACCAGAGCTACAATACTGCCTCTAATACTACTGGGCATCGGAATTCTTTTCCTTCAAATGAAAGCCTGTGACAGAGCAACTTTAGGCGCTAAACTCTACCATATTGGGCCCTATCAGGACAGAAGAGGCGCTAAAATCAGGTGTCTTGTCGTAGATCTTTTTTCCGTAGAAACGACCTAACCAGCCATTAACATTAGTCTTGATCAAAGTCGCAAGAAGGATTGTGAAGAAACTACCTGCCAGAGCCTATATCCCTTCGAAGAGCAGTTAAGTAGCTTTTTCCAACTCAGGAAATCTCTGGACTTTAATTAACCCTTTCGAATCCAGTAAAAATAAGCATGTTTTTCTTTCTGAAAATTTAGTATCTGATGATTGCTCTGATTAACGAACAAGTGAAAGTCTTTCTCAGAACCAGGGTCTGTTGCAATTACTTTAAGGATCTGCTGTGGTTGCATCTCATTAAGGGCCAGTTTTGCTTTCAACAAAGGCATCGGGCACTGAAGGCCGCTGAGATCCAGCTCAACATCAACATTGATTTCCATAACTTATTTTATCAAGCTATTACACCTGATGACCACACTCTCTAACGAGCAATAGTTGCGTTAACTTCCTCTATAATATGGAATTATTTATGGTAGTCTGGGTCATATAGGTATTGATAAGACACCCATAATGCATCGATTCAATCGTTATACAGCGTTTTTCCTTGTACTGACTCTGCCTACATTGAGTGGCCATGCGCAGACGCCGCTGCCCTCACTGGGCGATCGCATCTCCGGTACCGTTTCTCTCGACCAGGAATATGAGATGGGCCAGCAATTCTTGAGCCAGATTCGCCGCAGTGCATCTACTATTCCGGATGCTCTTCTAAACGATTATCTGGAGAATATCACTTATAAACTAGCCTCTCGCAGCCAACTCCAGGACCACCGACTCTCTTTCATCATTATCAATAGCGAAGAACTAAATGCCTTTGCCGCTCCTGGTGGCATTATCGGTGTCAATACTGGTCTTTTCCTTAATGCACAAACAGAAGCCGAATTTGCATCGGTTATGGCACACGAGATCGCACACGTTAGTCAACGCCATTTTGCCCGTGGAGTCGATGAGGCTCAGGCGGGACGGGTTCCCCAACTGGCTTCACTGCTCGCTAGTGTATTAATTATGGCCACCTCCCAAGCAGAGCATGGTATGGCAGCGATTACAGCAGCTCAAGGTCGAGCCGTTGACAATCAGCTACGTTTCAGTCGCAGCCATGAAGCCGAAGCCGATCGTATCGGCCAGGACAATATGTATTATTCTGGATTCGATCCAGAGGCAATGGGCACCCTGTTCGAAAGGCTTATCGCCCTCAATCGATTTGGTCGACGTCCACCAGAGTTTCTCCTCTCCCATCCCTTAACGGAATCTCGTGTGGCTGATGCTCGCGGTAGAGCCGTTCGTTATACTCCGCGCGAATATTTCAACAACCTAGAATACCAAACCATGCGTGCGCGGGTGCTCGGGCACTACGCCACTGATAAGGAAGCTCTGATAATGGAATATCGGAAAAAACTGGATGAGAGTACTACTGAATTCACGCGGGATGCCAATCGTTATGGTTTAGCCATAGGTTACTGGGAGGATGAAAAATATGCTGAAGCGACCACCATCCTTTCTCCGCTTCTGCAAAAAGATCCCAATCGTATCAGTTATGTAGTTACCCAAGCAGAAATCTATACTGCCCAGAATGAACCGCAACAGGCTATTAACTTTCTGCAGAGGCACTTGGAAATTAATCCAAATAATCACTCCCTTACAATGGCCTATATTGATGCATTACAGGAATCTCGCGCCTACACCGAAGCAGCCGAAACAATGGAACGCCATACTCAAATCAGAAACAACGATCATAACCTTTGGTTTCAGCTGGCAGAAACGTGGGGACAAGCTGGAAATATCAGCAAGGTTCACCAAGCAAGAGCAGAGTATTTTATACTGCTACAGGACTTCCGAAGAGCCCGAGAACAGTTACGATTTGCTCTGCGCATAGAGACAGGCAATGGAGCTGCTCCAGCTGAAGAGGCGCGTTTGAGACAAAAAATTCGTGATGTCGAAGAGATTGTGCGTGAGTTTAACGGCGATTAGCCCATAATGATTGTTATCTTCGTCTAGGCCCTCCCTTTGACCCGTAGTTGATTCTTTGCGACAAAATCTAGCATACGTTGCAAGGGCTTCATGGCTTGTTCAGCAAGCGTTGATTCAACCACCACTTCGTTGGTTTCTTGTAGTAAAGAACTGTACATGGACTGGAAGGAGTTCATAGCCATCCAGGGGCAATGAGCGCAGCTCTTGCAGGTCGCACTATTACCGGCCGTCGGCGCAATAATGAAGGATTTATCCGGGTTTTGCTGTTGTAGCTTATGAAATATCCCCTGATCAGTTGCCACGATAATATCGCGATTCGGCAAACGCTTTGCCTCATTAATTATCTGAGTCGTGGAGCCGATTACGTCAGCTAGTTCTAGCACCGCATCCGTTGATTCAGGATGAGCCAGTACTGCTGCATCAGGATAAATGGCCAGCATATCCTTAATACCACGCGCCTTGAATTCTTCGTGAACAACACATGCTGCATCCCACAATAACATGTCAGCATCGGTTGTCTTTTTTATGTAGGCGCCCAAGTGCTTGTCCGGAGCCCAAAGGATCTTTTGACCTTCGTCCGACAGATATTCCACTACGTCTAGCGCAATACTTGAAGTCACAATCCAGTCAGAGCGAGCTTTAACTGCAGCCGAAGTATTTGCATACACCACAACTGTCCGGTCTGGGTGCTCATCGCAAAAAGATGCAAAAGTTTCAATAGGACAAGCAATGTCGAGTGAGCAGGTTGCATCAAGTGTAGGCATTAACACTTTCTTGTTGGGACTAAGTATCTTGGCGGTCTCGCCCATGAACCGCACACCAGCTACTACAAGGATATCCGCATCGCTTTCGCGACCAAATCGAGCCATTTCCAAGCTATCGCCCACGAACCCCCCTGTATCATCCGCTAGATCTTGTAACGATGAGTCAGAGTAGTAGTGAGCAACCAAACAGGCATTTTTAGTTTGCATCAACTCGCGGAGTTGCGCTTCAAGTTTAGAACTCTCGGATTTTGACAATTCCTTGGGAGGTTTTACCTGATCAAGATATCGCCGGACTATTTCAAGATCGGATGTTGGATTATCTAGCTCTTGTGTATTTGTAATATTAATCATAAATTATCCGAGCAAAACAGGTAATTTTGATCTTATCATAAGGTAGAGTCAGTTAAGCTTAGAATTATGGAAATTGGAAATAAGACGGAAAAAAAATGGTGGGTCGTATAGGATTCGAACCTATGACCAAAAGGTTAAAAGCCTTCTGCTCTACCAACTGAGCTAACGACCCAAGAGGTGCGACATAGTACTATCAAAATCAAAAAACTCAAGTGATGGCGGGACAATTTGCCCGGACCGATTACTGGTAATGCGTAGGGTCAACTACCCCTGCATCAATAAAGCCTTTCCGGCGAATACGACAACTGTCGCAACGTCCGCATGCCTTACCTGATTTAGCTGCTTGATAACAGGATACCGTATTTGCATAATTCACACCGAGTCGCACGCCAGCTTTTATAATTTCTGCTTTGTTTAAATCAATAAGCGGTGTTTCAAGCACGATGGCTCCACCTTCAGCGCATTTCTTTGTTGCTAAGTTTATTAACCGCTGGAATGCCGAAACGTACTCAGGACGACAATCAGGGTATCCAGAATAATCCAGAGCATTCACACCAATAAAAATCGCTTCACCGTTTAGTACCTCGGCCCAAGCAAGCGCATAGGATAAAAATATCGTATTGCGCGCTGGCACATAAGTGACTGGTATTCCTGTACTGATTTCTTCCGGAACCTGTATATGCTCGTCTGTCAATGCAGAGCCACCAAGTTCACCTATCTGCAACGAGAAAATTTTGTGCTCTACTACATCTGCCGCCTTGGTGATTTCTTTCGCTGCCTGGAGTTCGCAGCTGGATCGCTGCCCATACTCGAAGCTTATTGCATAACATTCGTAGCCCTGAGCTTTGGCCATTGCTAAGCAAGTTGCTGAATCCAGCCCTCCGGATACCAACACAATCGCCGTTTTCTTACTCATGATTGCTCATAATTCTTTTGATAAACGATAACTCACCGCCCCGGCTCGGCACCCCATATCACCTTATGCAGCTGCAATTGAACTCTAACATTTAGAGCATCGCACAAAACCCATTCTGCTAGCTCTGCTGCCCCAAGCTCCTCGTAAGAAGGCGAAAACAGAATCTCACCTACTTTATTACCTAAATCCAGCTGATCTAATTTCGCTTTGGACCATTCGTAGTCTGTCCTGTCACATATTACAAATTTAACCTGGTCTTTCATTCTCAGATGGGCGAAATTTTCATACCGAATCGTATCGCACTCCTGCGAACCTGGTGTTTTCAAATCGAGAACAATAGATACACGTTCATCCACATCCTCGATCGATATAGCGCCACTAGTTTCAAGCGACACCAGATACCCTGCGTCGCACAACATTACCATCAGCGCGTTACAGTTAGGCTGCGCCAAAGGCTCTCCGCCAGTTACCGTTACAAGTTTACTTTTGTATTTTTTTATCGCGGCGCAAATAGCTTCCAGTGATAACAATTCACCACCCTCAAAAGCGTATGCTGTATCACAATACTGGCATCGTAAAGGGCAACCTGTCAGTCTCACGAACACTGTTGGTTTGCCAACCGTGCGCGCTTCTCCTTGTAAGGAATAAAATATTTCGGTAATTCTTAACGTGTTGAAGCTAGCCATGTACTATCTGTGTTTAAGTACCAACGGTCTTTCACTGCGCACAGAAACTACGCGGGCAGGAATGAGTGCAATACTTATTTCAATCCAATGAAAGAAGCCTAGTGTCTGCCAGGTTGGCGACACCGGTGTTGGGAAAGCGTCTCTTGATTTCACTAAGCAGTTGGCGCGCCTGAGCTATATTGCCAAGCCCCTGGTAGGCCAAACCCAGCCCATACATGGCGTCAGGCAGCTTCGGAGACTCTTCGTATTGAGCCAGTATAATTTCGTAGGAATCCCGCGCCTCGCCAAATTGATTTAGGTACAGATAAGCCTGCCCTTTCCAGTAGTGAGCATTACTAACAAAACGCCCATCGGGGTAAATGCTCAAGTACTGATCAAATTCGGCAACAGCGCGTTCAAAATTACTGTTTATCGCTGACTCATAGGCCATCTGGTAAAGCTGTTGCTCACTGAGTATGGCAGGCTGAAGAGTTCCGCGGCTAAAACGAGCATTTGTTTCTGTCGCTGTGGCTGTCCTACTATTTTCCGAGACAGCGTTTGCACTCGAGGCGGTACTCGTATCCTGCTGGGTTGACGAAGGCGGGGTTAGAGGAGGCAGTCTGTCAGTTACACTTGTTCCAGGTGAAGTTACGGTAGTGACAGCCTCATTCTCCAGCATGCCAAGCCTTTCATCTACATTAGTATAGCGACTGAGCGAATCCCGTTGAATTTTTCGGATTTCGAAACTCTGTTCCTCAACAAGCGCCCTTAGAGCCTGCACTTCAGTGCGTAATTGTTGATTCTGTTCCAGCAACAGAGAAAGCCCATCATTATTGTTAACGCTCGCGGCAGAGCTCGAAGATAGGTTTTGCTGCCCAGGGATAAAGGATTGAGACTCGACAACAGAGCTCACCTGCTGAGCTACCGCCGCCGTGGCTAAAATACTTATGTAGATAAAGACAGGTATTTTAGTGACCACAGCAGCGAAGGTTGTGTTCATAGGCAACTATCGTGCAACGACTTCAACCCGTCGGTTACGGGTATAGGCTTGTTCTGTTTGACCGCTCTGTGAGGGTCGTTCTTCGCCATAGCTGACTACTTCAATTTGAGATCGAGAAGCACCATTTACAATAAAGTAATTCATTATGCCGTTGGCCCGCCGTTCACCCAACGCTAAGTTATACTCACGAGTACCTCTCTCGTCAGCGTGACCCTCTAACCGCAGGCGATTTCCCGGGTTAGCGGCAAGATCGCGGGCATGATAGGCCAGAGTATCGCGATCCGCAGGTTTGAATTCAGCTACATCAAAATCGAAATAAAAAACAGTCTGACGTAAGGCATTCTGAGCCCTGATTTCTTCCTGAGTTAATTGCCCACCACTGGAAACAGCGCTAGTAGTAGAAGCACTGCTACCGGAGCTCGATGAGCCTTGGTTATCTTCAATGACTTCCTCCGTTTCGCTAGTTGAACTGCAGGCTGCTAGCGTGACCAGGGAGATTACCAACAAGCTTATTTTAAGAAATTGATTGTGTTGCATTCCCACTCTTTGAGTCCTCCAAATACTTTAGTTTGTGACAATTCAGTAGTACTAATTCAGAAACGGGGACCAGGCAGGCTCCCGCACATCGCCCTGCGAGGATGGTAGCCGGAATTTCACTCGACCGTCAATCGATACGGCATCTAGCACACCTCTTCCATCAAATTTTGTAGCATACATAATCATACTACCATTCGGGGCCACACTGGGAGATTCATCCAATGAGGTATTTGTCAGGGTAATCACTCTTAAGGTCTCGATATTCAATATTGCAATCTGATAATTAGGACTCTGCCGAGCCTCACGCCGAACATGCACCAGGTTCACCCCATCTGGTAAAAACTTGGCCTTCATACACTGAAAACAGTCATAGGTGAGTCTTTCAACGTTATAAGAAGAGGCCCCTAATTCAATTTGGTAGATCTGAGGCTGGCCCGTGCGATCGGACATAAACACAATCGAGCGGCCATCAGAGGACCAGCTCGGTTCCGTGTCTATAGAGGGATGATCGGTAACGCGCATTAATTGGTTGCTATTAAGATCCTGAACATAAATGTCCGGACTGCCGTCCTTAGAAAGTACCATGGCCAACTTGGTAGCATCGGGTGACCAAACCGGCGAACTGTTTATATTGGGATAATTTGTGATTTGTCGCCGCTGTCCAGTAGCAATATTTTGGATATAGATGCGAGGAAGATCGGTCTCAAACGACACGTAAGCGGCATCCTCTCCATTCGGAGACCAACTAGGCGACATGATCGGTTGACTTGATTCGAGCAACACCTGTGCGCGAGCGCCGTCGTAATCAGCTTTTTCTAAACGAAAATTATAGTCATCACCCTGCACGTGTTCAGACACTATATAGAGAATTTGTGAAGTGAAGGCTCCAGGTACCCCAGTGACCTGCTCAAATATCACGTTGGCAATTTCATGCCCAATATCTCTGAGCTGAGCAACACTTCCAGTTAGAATCTCTCCAGCCAATTTCATTTCACGATTAATATCGAAGAATTCATACTGAACCTGCACAAGCTGGCTGCCTGAAGCCCGATTGATCTTACCTACCAGCAAATAGTCCTGTGCAAGGATGCGCCAGTCCCGGTAAAAAACTTCCCTTTCTTCATTTGGCATGCTCAGCATGTTGGAGCGAGATAACGAGCGAAACTCACCAACTTGTTCCAGATCGTTGATCACAATCCCGGCGACATTTTCAATAAGCACACCTTCTCCGTCCCAAGCAAAGGGCACAACTGCAATTGGAATGGGGTTGTCGATACCTTGCGTAATCTGAATACTAAGCTCGGCCCGAGCCGATAAAGAAAGAATACTAAATAGACAAACGCAAACATAGACACGCGTATTCAATTTAATAAGTCCTCTGGTTCAAAAATAAGAGATAACGTTCTGAAGTTTGTATTAAACACATTAATTGGCAAATTCTGCAATTCCGCAAACGGAGATGCGCTGTAAACAGCGTTCTCCGCAGAGCGGTCAAACGCAGAATCACCACTAGATTGAGTTATCAATGCTTCTAGTAGCTCACCGGTTGGCAACATCCGAATTCGCAGGATAGCACGCATGCCATTACGGGCGCTCGGCGGACGATTCCACACCTGTTGTAAGGCTTGTTGGATCAATGCGGTAGCACTCTGCACCAGTTCAAATTCGGTACGAGCGGCCTCTGCCGCTATGACAGCTACTTCTTCTGCCTGACGCTGCCGTTCAATCTCTTCCTCTTGGCGGAGACGTTCTGCTTCGACTAATTCTCGTTGTTGTTCTACTCTAATCCGCTCCTGCCGTTCTCGCTCTCGTTGGGCTTCCTGTGCGCGCTGGCGTTCCAACTCTTCCCGGTCTCGGAGAACTGTTTGTTCTCTTTCCCGTTGCTCTTGCACCTGACGCTGGCGTTCGACTTCTTCCTGCTCCCGAAGCTGCTCTTCTTCCCGGAAAACTCGTTGTTGCTCTATTCTTTCCACTCGCTGACGTTCGAGAATTTGTTGATTGCGAACCTGGGGGTTCTCATCGATAAATAAAGCTTTCACGATGGTTGGCTGTATCAGCTCCAAACTGTCCATTCTATTATTCGATTGAACCCAAACAACCAAAACGAGAATCATGACATGAAAGGCGACTGCAGCGGCTATAGAGATCGGATAGCCGTTATAGATCACTAAGTTATTAAATACATTGTTCATGAGAACTAAATATACAAGCTAGCTATTGTATCGAATTTAAAGGCTGTGTAATAAAATTGGGGTTGGTTACACCCGACTCCTGCAACCTAGTTATCAAGGTAATCATTGCGCCCCAATCCGCTTCGGTATCCCCTTCTATGAGCACCTGAATTGTTGGGTTTGCATTCATAATGCGGCTAACCTGTTCTCCGATCGTATTCAGAGACACCGATTGTCGTTCTTCTCCTGTAGCACCAATGCTCAAGTAGTAATCATCATTAGAAGTAACCGATACCACTAGAGTTTCCAGATTTTCATCGATAACCAGCGGTTCGTTATTTGCCTGCGGTAAATCAACGTCAATACCCTGATTCAACATAGGAGCTGTGACCATGAAAACAATAAGCAGCACCAGCATCACATCAATGTAAGGCACCACGTTAATCTCGCTCATGGGTTTACGCCTTTTACGAACCATTATTTCCATAGTGAGTATCCGAAAAGCCGACTCGATCTACGTACTGTGTATCTGCCGATGCAAAATACTTGAAAATTCGTCTGAGAAAGTAATATAGCTACTTGTTACGGTGTCCAGCATGGCTGAATAGCGGTTATAAGCAACTACCGCCGGAATTGCTGCAAACAACCCAATCGCTGTGGCAAAGAGAGCTTCAGATATACCTGGTGCAACTACCTGCAGGGTTGCTTGGGCCTGGGTTGCGAGGCCGAGAAAGGAGTTCATTATGCCAATTACTGTACCAAACAAACCGATATAAGGTGACACCGATCCGACCGTAGCTAGAAAAGACAGATGTTTTTCCAACTTCTCCTCTTCCCTTGAGTAAGCTACTCGCATAGCGCGTTGTGCCCCCTCCATAACAGATTCTCCATCACCCGATCCCTGCTGCCGCAAACGCATAAATTCCTTAAATCCAGCCCGAAATATATTCTCCATGCCTACGATCTGCATGTTTTCCTGTTGCATCTGGCTGCCTTCCCTGTAGAGCTGGCTCAGGTCCATACCCGACCAAAACCGCTGTTCGAAACTGAGAACACCTTTCTTTGCCGCTGACAGTACAAGCCAGCGCTGAGCAATGATGACCCAGGAAACAACCGAAAGCAGCAGTAATATCAGCAATACTAATAGCACCGCCAAACTGGCATTTAAGACCAATTCTAAAATGCTGAGTCTCTCATTCACACTTCATTCTCCAAAATCAGAAAATACGGGTTCTGGATCATCGATTACGACAGTTGTTTCCTTAGGAAATTCGGAGGTTTACGGTTTATTCGGCCGATTTGTAAAATAGTTTCGTTAAAACATATCGAACGACCAATATGTAGTCTTATTCGCAATTAAAGGTTCCCACAAAAAACTGATGTCATGAAGATAAAAACAGGCACAAAGCTGTTTAAATATGGCGGAATTGGGGCAATCACTATTAAGAGTCAGAATCAAAAAGGTCCTCAATCTTACGGGATGGTTTAATCCCAAAGTGGCGATAGGCATGCTGGGTGACAACGCGACCCCGAGGCGTCCTCATAATGAACCCCTGTTGTATCAAGTATGGCTCTAGAACATCTTCAATGGTATCACGCTCTTCGGTTATTGCTGCGGCAAGACTATCAACTCCTACAGGCCCTCCTTCAAACTTCTCAATCATTGTCATTAATAGTCTTCGATCCATGTGATCGAAACCGTTCTTGTCGATTTTCAACATGTCCAATGCATTGCCTGCGGATTCGAGATTAACCGTACCGTCTTCTTTAACCTCGGAATAGTCACGCACTCGTCGCAACAGACGATTAGCAATTCTGGGGGTTCCCCTTGAGCGCTTTGCGATTTCCTCAGCCCCGAATTCATCGATCTTAGTTCCCAGAATCTTTGCTGAACGCATGACGATTTGACTTAGCTCTTTGGCAGAGTAAAACTCTAAGCGTTGAATAATACCGAACCGGTCCCGTAGCGGCGAAGTGAGCAAACCGGCCCTTGTGGTTGCTCCTACCAGAGTGAAAGGCGGTAAATCCATCTTGATGGATCGCGCAGCCGGCCCGTCCCCGATCATCATATCAAATTGATAGTCCTCCATAGCGGGGTATAGTTTCTCCTCTATAGCAGGGTTCAGTCTGTGAATTTCGTCAATAAAGAGCACATCTCCCGATTCCAGGTTGGTCAACATAGCAGCGAGGTCACCTGCCTTTTCGAAGACCGGGCCGGACGTATTTTTCATGGATACGTCAAGCTCGTGAGCAATGATATGAGCTAGTGTGGTTTTACCTAGACCTGGCGGACCAAACAGTAACGTGTGATCAAGCGGCTCATTGCGATTACGCGCCGCTTTTATAAAGATGTCCATCTGCTTTTTAACTTCTTGCTGACCCACGTAATCTTTCAGGTAGATAGGCCGGATTGCTCGATCTTGGGAATCTTCGAGGTCCTGCTCATGAGAAGAGATTAGGCGATCTTCTTGCATGTCAGACCATACCCTTTAGCGACAGGCGAATAAGTTCCTCACTATCAGTGATCTCGAGATTCTCTTTCAACACTTGGGCAATGGCCCGCGCCGCTTGTTGAGGTTTATATCCCAGACTTATTAAGGCCATTTCAGCATCTTTCGAGAAAGCCTTTATAGGTAGAGCAAGGCCCTCGGTGCCAGAGATAAAAGCGGAGCCTTCAGTGGCTTCCCATTCACTCAATCGGTCACGCATTTCCATAATTAAGCGTTCAGCGGTTTTTTTCCCGATGCCGGGCATATTGACCATGGTGCTGACATCATTGTTACGGATAACACGAACAAACTCATCAACCTCCATACCTGACAAAATTGCTAAAGCCATCTTTGGGCCCACCCCGTTAATTCGAATCAAGGAGCGGAACATAGCCTTATCCTTAGCGTCAAAAAAACCGTAAAGCAACTGGGCGTCGTCCCGCACAACGAAATGGGTGTGCAGTGCCAATTCTTGGCCAACCTCCGGTAGCTGGTACAAGGTGCTCATAGGAACTTGTATTTCGTAAGTAATACCACTGACGTCCACGAGAATTTCTGGCGGTTTCTTTTCAATCAAGATGCCACGTATTTGGCCAATCAAAGATGCTTCTCCTATGTCAGTCGCACTACTGACCGATTTAGCTGCGTACGTGCTTTTTGCTGTAAGGCTTGGAGCCCGCCATGCGGATCAGGCTATTTTGTGTATTAGCATGACAAATAGCTATCGCCAATGCATCAGCGGCATCTTCGCCTATGTTATCACTTATTCTGAGCAGCGCTTTAACCATATACTGCACCTGATTCTTTGCGGCCGAGCCTGTTCCTGCTACCGCTTTTTTAACCTGACGCGCAGAATATTCCTCGATAGGAAGGTTATGAGATAGACAGGCAACCATGGCGGCCCCCCGCGCCTGGCCGAGTTTGAGTGCCGAGGAAGCGTTGCGACCTACAAACACTTCTTCGATAGCTGCCTGATGAGGAGCGTGTAGATCTATGACTTCTAACAGCTCAGCGTGAATTTTTTTGAGGCGATCGGGAAATGTTTCGTTCAGCGCCTTGATACAGCCGCAGTGAACGTATTCAAGTTTGTTGCCAACAGCATCAATGAGACCGTAACCGGTCACTCTCGAACCTGGATCAATGCCAAGGATCACTGTCATCGACTTTCCTTGTTATTTAGTGGCTAGCTAACTCGAGGCTATCTTCGAAAAGCACATTCCTCAGAGTTGCGCGGCGACCTCTTCAGAAATATTCGCATTTGAATATACATTCTGCACATCTTCTAAGTCTTCCAAATGCTCAAACAGCTGTAACAGAATTCGCGCGTCATTCAGCCCAAGGTCTACCTCCGTAGAAGCCAGCATTGTAACCTCGACCCTGATAGCCTTCAGCCCACCGGCTTTTAGACCATGTTGTACGATTCCAAAATTTTCAAGCGTTGTTAACACATCAATGCTGCCATCTTCATTATTCAACACATCATGAGCACCCGATTCTAGGGCGAGCTCTATAATCCGCTCTTCATTGCTCTCGGTAGACAAAGTGATCAACCCCGTCTTCTTGAACAAATAGGCAACTGAACCGCTAGTACCTAGGCTACCACCGAACTTACTGAATCCGTGACGCACTTCCGCCACCGTCCTATTCTTATTGTCCGTAAGCGTTTCACACAAGATGGCCACACCGAAAGGTCCGTAACCTTCGTATACCAGTTCCTCAAGATTATCACTTTCCGCAGTTCCAGCACCTTTAGCAATCGCTCGATCGATAGTGTCTCGAGTCATATTAGCACTGAGCGCCTTATCAACCACTGCTCGTAGGCGGTGATTGTCAGCAATGTTGCCGCCGCCGAGCTTGGCAGCCACCGTTAGCTCACGAATAATTTTTGTGAAAATTTTGCCTCGCTTAGCATCTTGTGCAGCTTTGCGATGCTTTATATTGGCCCATTTGCTGTGACCTGCCATAGCCTTTTGTTCCCTAATGACCGGTCAGATAAATTACTTAACTTCTTTTAGTCTGATATTCAACTCACGCAACTGTTGAACAGATACGTCACCTGGTGCATCAGTCATTGGGCAAGACGCCGACTGTGTTTTAGGAAAAGCGACCACCTCGCGAATAGATGACGATCCGGTCATCAGCATTATTAGACGATCAAATCCAAAGGCGATTCCGCCATGGGGTGGACAACCATAACTTAAAGCCTTCAACAGAAATCCAAATTTTTCCTCAGCTTCTTCGTTTTCAATACCTAAAACCTTGAAGACAGCTTGCTGCATCTCAGGTCGATTGATACGCACCGAGCCACCACCCAGCTCTGTGCCGTTTAGGACCATATCATAGGCCCGGGATAAGGTCCCCAGTGGGTTGCTGGCTAGCCCTTCCGCGTCACTAGCTGGAGCCGTAAACGGGTGATGCAAAGAAGTAAGATTGCCATCACTATCTTGCTCAAACATGGGAAAATCGATTATCCACAGTGGGGCCCAACCTTCGTGTATCTGCCCGAGGTCTTCGGCAACCTTAACGCGCAGAGCACCAAGGGCCTCGTTAACTACTTTAGTCTTATCTGCACCAAAAAAGATGATGTCGCCAGTCTCTGTATTGAGTCTTTCAATTAGAGCCATAGTAACTTCTTTACCCAAAAACTTAATGATAGGCGACTGCAATCCATCTAAGCCTGTGTCTATGTCATTAACTTTGATCCAGGCCAGCCCCTTAGCCCCATAAATACCAACAAAATCCGTATATTCATCAATTGTCTTTCTGCTCAGACTGGCGCCACCAGGTACTCGTAAAGCCGCGACACGACTGCCAAAATCCTTAGCGGGCCCAGCGAAGACCTTAAACTCCACAGCCTCCATGAGATCGGCTATATCCACAAGCTCAAGATCGATACGTAAGTCCGGCTTATCTGAACCGTAACGCCGCATTGCTTCTTCATGGCTCATTTGCGGAAAAGAATCGAATTCCACATCCATGTGCATCTTGAACACATGGCTTATCATCTCCTCCATAATTTGCATAATCTCCTTCTCATCCATGAAAGAAGTCTCCACATCAATCTGCGTAAATTCAGGCTGGCGATCGGCCCGCAGATCCTCATCGCGGAAACATTTGGCTATTTGATAATAACGATCCATGCCCGAAGCCATCAGAATCTGTTTGAAGAGTTGAGGAGACTGGGGTAATGCGAAAAACTGATTCGGATGGGTACGACTTGGTACTAAATAGTCACGGGCGCCCTCCGGGGTAGCTTTGGTCAATATTGGCGTCTCGATATCGATAAAACCATTACTATCGAGAAAATTGCGGACCGTATTTGTGACCTTGGCTCGAAAGAGCAGCTTCTCAGTCATTTCCGGACGACGTAAATCGATATAGCGATATCGTAACCGAAGGTCTTCATGTACATCGACATGTTCATCGAGCTGAATAGGCGGTGTGTTGGCGGTATTAAGTATTTCCAGTTCCTTACCAAGCACTTCGATCTTGCCGCTCGACATATCGGGATTAACAGTCCCGTCGGGACGCAACCGTACCCGTCCTACAATCTTAATGACAAATTCATTACGTACGTCTTCGGCAATAGCAAAACTCTCAACCGTATCGGGGTCGTAAACTACCTGCGCGATGCCTTCGCGGTCGCGCACATCCAGAAATATCACACCACCATGATCTCGACGCCTGTGCACCCAACCGTAGAGCAAAACGTTTTGATCAAGGTGTGATTCATTTAATTCACCGCAATAATGGCTGCGCATACTAAATTCCTTCAATTAACTTTATCAAATAGGCAGCAACGACTTCTGTCCACTTTGTACCGGTTTTAAACATCTACTGCCTTAGAGCCAGATTTACCCGTTGAATTTTCGCTCTTGTTAATATCCTTTTTGCTCTCTTTCGCTGTTTTTTTCTCATTTATATCTGATTTGACAGGTTCAGATTTGGCTACACTAGCATCTGGCTTAGGTTTATCGCTGTCAGTACTGGACTTCGCATTGGAATCAGCGGCCGAATCCGATTCCGCCAATTGTTTCTTGCCTCCAGTCTTGAAATCAGTCTCGTACCAACCGCTACCCTTAAGTCGAAAGCTAGCTGCCGACACAAGTTTTTTGAGTTTCTGCTGGCGGCAGGATGGGCATTGTGCCAATGGATCGTCGCTGATTTTCTGCAGGACTTCAATTTTGTGATTGCAATTGTTGCACTGATACTCGTAGATAGGCATCGCTAATATTTTACCGAGACACTAATTCCCCGCTTCCAACTAGTACGCGAATTAGAGTCCAAACAGTTAAAAACCGGCGATTATACCTTATATATTTTTTACCACGCACCCCTGAATCACAAACCACCATGTTTTCCTTTTTCACCACCAATATTACCCACGTCCATTACAGCGCTGCCAGACCTGCGGTGTTTTAAAGATCCAAATTGGATAGGTTAGCGTGAATGCAATGACACGTTTTATGATCGGATGACTCTGCTCTAACAAAGACAGAACCGAGTACTTTAAGAGTTAGATGAAAATGCACGCGGGTTTTAATAACAACTAACTGGGTTAATCGATTTCTGGTAAATGAATCATTCTTATCTCCAATAGTAAAATTCTATACGAGCCATCAACACATGGACACAAGAATTCTATTTAATTCGTTACTTAGTGAATATCCACCTCAGATTAAATTGTCAAAGAGTTTAACGCTATTTTTACCGAACCTTTAGTAATTTTTGATATCACTCACATAATTGTTAGAAGTGCTTGCCCAGTCATAATGAATGCTTTATAACTACTTCCCCTGAGACGATGATGGGTAATGACAAATTACAGCGTGGCTAATTTTACTTTATTTAAAAATATTTCAACTCCTGTATCGTAGAGAGTTCAACTAAACAAATTCCATCAATAATTAACACTAAATAACGGAAAGAGATCGGGTATGGCTGTTAAAAAAATATCTGCAAGAAAACCAATAAAAAGAAAAACGAACAGCGCCGTAAAGAAAAGGGCTCCTGCAATACAAAAAAAGTACACCAAAACTGAAACGTTAAACGAAATTGCTCTGAATACCTCGTTAAGCAAAAAGGAAGTTACAGCCGTACTCGATGAATTAACTGTCATTATTGAGCGACACATCAAGAAACGTGGGGTGGGCGAATTCACGCTGCCCGGCCTGCTCAAGATCAAGAGGAAGCCAACAAAACCCCGCCCTGCTCGCAAGAAAGCACCAAATCCGTTTAAGCCTGGTGAACTTATGGACGTTCCAAGAAAGCCAGCTGGCTATCGAGTCAGCGTTCAAGCCTTGAAGAAACTTAAAGAGTTTACCCTTTAATTATTGCCCAGCTATTACTATACCGATTAAGGGATTAGTTCAGATTTAAGCGGCCACAAACTGAAAAATTTGGAAAGGCAGCCAATGCCGGCTTTCCTTTTGTGATACGTTATATGTCGCGGTCCCAGCAACTAACTGAATTGAAAAAAGGCTATGCGTGCCAGTAAATACCTACTAGCCACCATCAAAGAAACCCCGGCCGATGCCGAGATTGTCAGCCATCAACTGATGCTGCGGGCGGGCATGGTCCGAAAGTTGGCGAGCGGGTTATATACTTGGTTGCCCCTAGGTCAACGTGTGCTCCACAAAGTTACCCGTATCATTCGGGAAGAGATGGATCGTTCTGGCGCCATGGAGCTCTCCATGCCTGTAGTTCAGAATGCCGAATTGTGGCGGGAATCAGGCCGCTGGCAGGATATGGGTCCGGAACTGCTTCGCTTTAAAGATCGTCATGAGCGGGATTTCTGCCTAGGCCCCACCCATGAAGAAGTGATTACCGACCTGATCCGTCAGGAATGTAACAGCTATAAACAACTACCGGCGAATTTTTACCAGATCCAAACCAAGTTCCGTGACGAAATCCGACCGCGATTTGGCGTCATGCGTGCTCGCGAATTCATCATGAAAGATGCCTACTCTTTCCACATCGACCAGGCATCCTTGGAAGAAACCTACCAGATAATGCACCAAACTTATTGCAAGATTTTTACACGTTTAGGTCTGAATTTCCGCCCCGTACTCGCCGACTCCGGCAATATTGGTGGCAGCGAGTCCCATGAGTTCCATGTGCTTGCAGATTCCGGTGAAGACGAGATCGTGTTCAGCACCGAGAGTGACTATGCCGCCAATCGAGATCTTGCCGAGGGGACGATCCCCCCCGAGCCCAGTGACAACCCGGAAATGAAGACACTACTTGTGGATACGGGTGATGCTCACACCATTGACGAAGTAGCCGCACGGTTAAGTATAGATACCAAAGTCATCGTTAAGACTTTGCTGGTACATGCAGAGAATGCTAATGGAGAAACAAGCGGTGACGTAGTGGCATTGCTTCTAAGGGGAGATCAGGAACTTAATGAAATAAAAGCCCAAAAAATTAAAGGAGTAGCATCACCCCTGACTTTTGCTAATGAGAAAACTATTGAAAAGCTGATTGGGTGTCCTCCTGGTTCTATCGGCCCAGTCAAACTGTCCGTTCGAGCAATTGCTGATCACTCCGTTGCGGAATTGAAAAATTTTGTGTGTGGAGCCAACCAACTAGGCCGGCATTATCAAGACGCTAATTGGAACGATAATATCAAGTTCAATGAAAAAGCCGACCTCCGAAGAGTAAAAAGCGGAGATCTCAGTCCCGACGGCAAGGGCGTGCTATCAATTAATCGTGGCATAGAAGTGGGCCATATCTTTCAATTAGGGACAAAATACAGCCAAGCTTTCAATGCGACAGTACTAGACGAAAACGGCAAGTCTACAGCTATGTCCATGGGGTGTTATGGTATCGGAATTACTCGTGTGGTCGCTGCCTGTATCGAACAGAATCACGACGAACGCGGCATAATATGGCCAGAGAACATTGCTCCTTTTGACCTAATCATTTTACAGATAGATGCCTACAAGTCTGAACAAGTGAAGGCTTTTTCAGAATCACTGTACCAAGAAGCTCAGGAGCTAGGTATCGAAGTTCTAATGGATGACAGAGATAAAAAAACCAGCCCAGGTGTTAAACTTGTCGAATCAGAGCTCATTGGAATTCCCCATCGTATCGTGGTTTCTCCTCGCAGCCTTGCTGAGGGTACTGTCGAGTATGTGCGGCGGGCTGAAGGCAAAAAAAAGGCCATCAGTAAAGAAAAAATACTGGGTTTTCTAGCCAATAATCTCGGCGTGCACTTGAGCGCCTAATCCCGCACTTCGAAATCTTCCAATCCCGGATCCTCACAGTTGACAAATTCGACTGTTTCCACAATGGCAGCACTCGGACCTTTTGCCAACCAGACTTTCATAAACTCCACAGCAAGCTTATTTCCAACAACCAGAACTTCCACGTCACCATCGGCAGTATTTCGCACCCAGCCGGTCAGGCTAAAATTACGCGCCTTCTTCTGAGCCTCGGTCCTAAAGCATACACCCTGGACTTTCCCTTTGATCAGCCCAGTAATTGCAGTCGTAAATGACGTCACAAATATACTTCCTAGTATTAACTTTTATTAGCGAGCATAGGTGCCCTTTCCGCGTGGATAGCCTCCGAATATCCCGTATACTACCTGAAAATCATTAGAAACTGGATTTTCATCGCGCTGCTCTTATGGAACCCACTACAATTTATTACAATCCACGTTGCTCCAAGTCCCGAACAGCATTGGCGCTATTGGAAGAAAATGGTGTTAATCCCGCAATAATTTACTATTTAGAAAACCCGCCGACCACTGATGAACTCAAGGTCTTGGTAGCCAAACTTGATCTTAAGTTGCGAGATATCTTGCGGACTAGTGAACCAGATTACAAAGATCTGGGATTAAATGATGAATCTCTGAGTGAAGAGAATCTGTTCGAAATTGCCACTAAACACCCTAACCTCATCCAGCGGCCAATCATAGTACAGGGTGACCGAGCCATTCTTGGGAGAAACCCAGAAAAGGTGCTGAACCTTCTTACGGACTAATCTCAGGCGTTTCCTATTAAATGTTCGCAATCTAATTAAGAGTGTAAATCTATGAATGATCCCTACGTCCTGGTGCTCTACTACAGTCACTACGGCGCAACTAGAAATATGGCCCAACTGATCAGCCGCGGCGTTGAACAAGAGAGCAAACTCGAAGCGCGCCTGCGTACCGTACCTACCGTTTCTAGTACCAATGAGGCTAGTGAGCCACTCGTGCCAGAAAATGGCCCTGTTTATTGCTCTGAAGACGACTTGCGCGACTGTGCGGGACTGGCTCTAGGCAGTCCTACACGGTTTGGAAATATGGCTGGTGCTCTGAAGCACTTTCTCGATGGTACAGGGGCGTTATGGGCATCTGGAAGCCTAATTAATAAACCCTTTGCCACATTTACTTCAACTTCCTCAATGCATGGCGGACAGGAAACCACGCTTCTGACCATGGCTATTCCCATGCTGCATCATGGGATGATCTATTGTGGAATCCCTTACTCAGAAGCGGCACTCACTGCCACTAGCACTGGTGGCACACCTTATGGCGCAAGTCATCTTGCTGGTTCCGGGAGCAAAAATCAGATCAGTGATGAGGAAAAAGGTCTCTGTATAGCACTAGGCAAACGCTTGGGTACTCTCACCCTTAAGCTCGAAAACTAATTGTGTTAAAGAGAACCTCTTCAGGATCGCTACCTGCTCCCATTAAGACTTCGAAACGGCTCGTGTTAAACGTGTACTACGGATTAATTATCTGTTTTGGCGTAGACACTATATTGATATCCAACGATTTTACGCTCACAGTAGTTCTTATCTGGCTAATCCGAGTCATGCCCTTACTTCCCTTCAGTGTTGGCCTGCACCAAAACCATCCTCGGACTTACACGTGGCTTAGCCTTGTAGTTCTTCTATATTTTATAAACGGAGTATTAGTATCCTTTGACCCCGAACGACGGATTATGGGAATAGTATATGCTGTATTGTCCGTCACGCTGTTCAGTTTTCTGATATTGTTTATCAGACTCTATCGTGAACATTACCAAGTGAACCTTTAGCTGATGAGAAATATCACCAAGCCATAGTGGTCTTTATTAGAGGGATTGTCAGTTTGCGCTTGTGAGTGAGGGAGCTATGATCTAGCTTTAGCAACACATCTATCAAACCCGACATGCTGCGATCACAACGCTGATAGATAAAATCTATCACACTATCGGATAATTCTATGCCACGTTTACTCGCGCGCAATTGAAGCGCCCTGCGCTTTTCTATTTCATCCAAAGATCTTAATTGAAATATCAACGCCGATTGAAGTCTCGAATTGAGATCGGGTAAATTTACCCTCAAGTTCGATGGAACGTTGTGCGCCCCTAATAACAGTTTAGTGTTACTTTCCATAATGGCATTAAAAGCCGTGAAAAGTGCTGCTTCCCACGTTCTATCTCCAGCCAGCTCCTCCATATCATCCAAGCAAACCAAAGAAAGATTATTAGTCCCGAATAAAATCTCAGGCGCAAATTCCCCTTTTTGACTCAACGGTAAATAGATAGCTCCGCGATCTGCGCCTTCGTAGTGGTGACACATTGCTTGCAATAAATGGGTGACCCCTGAAGAACCAGGCCCCCAGAGATAAATGATCTTACTATCAGGGTTCGGATCACGTAAGCTTTGCACAATTTGTAGGTTAGCATCGCTTATTAGAAAATTATCAAAGGTGGCGTCATCGTTCAGCGAAACGCCAAGTGTCAACTGCGTAGGGGGTGTAGCCATGAATCAGCGGGTCCAACGATAATGCTGCACTGATTCGCTCGCACGCTGGGTATTAGTGATGGGCAGTAAATCACGATCAAGGGCAATCACCTCATGGAGCTGTTGAGCATCACCGAGAAGCCTTAGATTTAATTCTAACCGTTGGCCATCAAACTCTGCTGTGCTGACATTTTCAACC
>Ga0257112_10000043_pt1 | contig 46159 bp, 43 predicted proteins | sample LP_taG_5_FD_191565 | JGI IMG/M metagenome (GOLD analysis project Ga0257112, IMG submission 191565) | Marine microbial communities from Northeast Subartic Pacific Ocean, Canada - LP_J_2015_P26_1000m | ecosystem: Environmental > Aquatic > Marine > Oceanic | place: Canada: Northeast Subartic...
TTCCTGAGCCATCAGAGCCGGTGAACCAACGAACACTAAAGCTATTAATGATAGGCTAGAAAAAGCCTTACCAAACAGCCCACTAAACGTAGATCTATTCATTACAATTTCCTCTTATAAAATATTCAAAACCTAGAGTAGGCTACTTAAACCAATTTGATGAAAGCAGCACTACCACAAAGTAGGAGATCGATTCTAACTCAATGAGTCCAAGAATTCTGAAGATTTCTACAACGATTTACCAGTTAAATGTTGTTTTATAACAACGAATTCCTTTATTGTATGCAAAACATTGAATTTAAAAGGCTTTATTAGGTTTGAGATGTTCTGAAACATTGAATATATAGAACATCAACGATGCTCTAATAAAGAACATTACTTATGAATTTGCGATCAATTAGAAAAAATTAGAATCACTCTAAGAATAAAAACACTCCCAAGCCCTCAGATTCCAGGGAAATAGCACGATTAGCAAGGTTGTGTGCTACCAGTGTCCTTGATTGGACATTGAGGCCCATGGCTCTTGGACTGTAAGGGGTTCACCGGCTTGGAGGATTTCTATAGAAATATTGTCTGGGGAACGCACAAACGCCATATAGCCATCTCTAGGGGGACGGTTCAGAGTAATGCCAGCATCTATAAGTTGTTGACACATGGCATAGATATCCTCCACTTGAAATGCCAGATGACCAAAATTTCTTCCTTCTGTGTAGACTTCTGGGTCCCAGTTGTAGGTAAGTTCTACCATGTCTTCACTGTTCTTCGATGTGCCTAAAAATACCAGAGTGTAACGACCGGCTGCATTATCCATCTTTTTCAAGATGACAAGTCCTAGATGGTTGCAGTAAAACTCCAAAGACTCTTCCAAATTGCTCACTCTTACCATCGTGTGTAAGTACTTCATATTTTATTCACCATTCACTAATAGAATTTTTTTACGTTATCCATCATTATAATGGAAAAAATGAGAGCTATAATAAGTCAAGGCAAATGAATAAAATCCAAACCGGCAGTGGACTAAAGTATAAAAATCAACACGGTGTTGTTGCAATTAAGGACGGCATTAAACAGTCCTTGAACATTACATCCGTTGATGGCCAAAGAAAACCGAACTGGTTAAAAGTTTCACTCCCGTCAGGTGAGAATTACCGTGAGTTGCTTCACCAAGTAAAGTCACGTGGTTTAAACACAGTTTGTGAGGAATCCAAATGCCCAAATCTTGCAGAGTGTTGGAGCCACAAGACAGCCACATTAATGGTTTTAGGGAACATCTGCACCAGAGCTTGCCAATTTTGTGCTGTCGATACAGGCAATCCACATGGTTGGCTGGATCCAATGGAACCCTATAATACCGCGCAGACCGTTGCATTTATGAAATTGAAGTATGTTGTTTTGACTTCAGTCGATCGAGACGATTTAGAGGATGGAGGCGCACACCATATTGCAGAGTGTGTCGTGCAAGTAAAAAAGAAGAATCCAGATGTAGTGATTGAGGTTTTGTCGTCAGATTTTGCCGGCTCCAAGAGCAGTTTGAATATATTATTGAGTAGTGGTTTGAATGTTTTTTCCCAAAACATCGAAACCGTTCATCGACTTACTCATCCTATCAGAGACCCCAGGGCAGGATACCAACAGACCCTCGATATGCTGGAGCACAGCGGCAACAAGGGTACCATCACTAAATCAGGGATGATGTTGGGTTTGGGGGAGACAGCAGCTGAGGTGGTTGCAACCATGCGGGATCTTCGTTCCGTTGGAGTGAGTTTATTAACACTCGGTCAATACCTACGCCCCACTAAATACCATGTTGCTATGGAGCGGTTTGTCACCCCGGAAGAATTTCACCGGTTTGAGGAAACCGGTTTTGAGCTGGGTTTCAAAGAAGTTGTTGCAGGACCATTGGTCAGGTCTAGTTATCGCGCAGAACGGTCTTTTTTAAAACTTCTGCATCGAGTTTAAAATGATCAAGCACAAACATTGCTGGATTTTCTTAGGCGCCCTGTTTTTGTCAATGGTTTACACACCGTTTGCTCAGACTGCTTTATTGGTAAGCGAGCGGGAGATCGAGATAGAGTCAGAGAAAGCTTGGGAGCAGATGCTGGCCCAAAATCCTCGATCCCGTGATCTAACCAAAAGGGCCCTTGTTCGTTGTGTTGCAAAAAACATCATCAAACAATTGGACGAGCCTTATCGAAGCAGTTCTTGGGAAATTGAGTTGTTTGAAAATCCTGGAGTTAATGCTTTTGCAATGCCGGGTGGAAAATTAGGAGTTTTTTCCGGGCTTTTTGAGGTGGCTGCAGGCCAAGATGAATTGGCAACGGTTATCGGCCATGAAATCGCCCATGTCACCAAAAAGCATTCCTATGAGAGAGCAAAACGTGATATGAGAACTCAAATAGGTGCCACAATTGGCATGGCTATTTTAATGGGCAACATGGCGAGCAAGCAAATTACAAGTCAAGCAGAGCTCAATCAAATAAACAATCAGATAAATACCGTTAATATGATGTCTCAAATTATGGCCGAGTATGGATTAAATCTTCCTTTTAACCGTAGTCAGGAAAAAGATGCCGACAAAGCAGGATTGTTGTACATGGCGAGAGCCGGATTCAATCCCTTGAAAAGTTTAAGTTTGTGGAAAAAGATGCAAGATCAAGGCAATCGGCCCAATTTAGAATTTGTATCCTCCCACCCTTCTGACAAGAAAAGGATTAATGGTCTTTCCAGTCAATTGTCAAAGACACTCAGCGCATACAATGCCGTTGCAAGAAAACCCAGTTGTGGTTATAGAAGATGATTCCTCTTGGTGATGAAAACCCAACCCGTTCGAAACCTGTAATAACCATCGCATTACTCATTATTTGTTGCTTAACTTACCTCTGGCAACTGAGTTTAGGCCAGGAAGGTCAAAGGGCCATTTATGCTCTGGGGGTGATTCCAGCAAGCCTTCTTGAAGGCAGAGCATTGCCTGTCAGTTTGCAATGGGTTAGCCCTGAGATGACGGTGATAACATCGATGTTTTTGCATGGAGGATTTTTGCATCTTGCAGGAAACATGCTTTACCTTTGGATTTTTGGTGACAACATCGAAGATATTTTAGGCAAAGCTGCTTTCGTTCTGTTTTATCTGGCCTGTGGAATTATTGCTGTGTTTACCCAGGCAATTCCGGAACCAGATTCTACAATTCCCATGATAGGAGCCAGTGGGGCTATTTCTGGGATACTCGGTGCCTACGTGGTTTTCTTTCCCAAGCACAAAGTAAGAGTGGCGATCCCATTTGGATTTTTTATTCAAATATTGCGCCTTCCAGCCTATGTTGTTTTGTTGTTCTGGTTTATCTTTCAGTTTATCAGCAGCATAGGTGCAGGTGCAGGTGGCGGGGTTGCTTTTCGTGCACACATAGGAGGGTTCATCGCCGGTTTGGTGCTTGGACCTGTTGTTGCGGTATTAACAAAACGCCTAAGAAAAACTACCGAGTCAAATTAATAAGGAGAAAATAATGTTTAAGCAAATTTACCAAACTCTGATCATCATGAGTGTTGCAGGCGGCTTGGCTCTACCAGAGCTATGCCATGCCCATTCTCTGGAAGGTATTATTTCAGGTGAGCATCGATCGGACGCCAATAAGGCCAGAGACCCTTACAGGCATCCGCAACAAACCTTGGAATTTTTCGGTCTGCAGAAAGATATGACTGCCGTTGAAATATGGCCCTCTGGAGGTTGGTATGCTGAAATCATTGCACCATACTTAAACGAATCGGGGCAATATATCTCTGCAGGATATGATCCAAATGACGAAGTTGAGTATTTTCGCGATAGTGCAGCTAAGTTTTTTGACCGATTAAATCAGGACCCGGATCTTTACAGCAATGTGCAACATACCGTTCTTAAACTACCCAACAGAATAGAAATTGCAGAGTCCAATTCGGCTGATATGGTACTGACTTTCAGAAACATTCATAACTGGATGGCACGCGATCAAGCAGATGCAGTTTTTAAAGGCTTTTTTAGAGTACTCAAACCAGGGGGTGTTTTGGGCGTCGTTGAGCACAGAGGAGACCCTTCAGTGCCACAAGATCCTGCGGCTGAATCAGGGTATGTCAATCAGGAGTATGCAATTGCTTTGGCAGAAAAGGCTGGATTTATTTTTGAAACATCCTCTGAGATCAATGCAAACCCTAAAGATACCAAGGATCACCGGGAAGGTGTTTGGACACTCCCCCCCACTTACAGCAGTCTGAATGATCAAGAGAAGAAGAGCTATGCTGATATTGGGGAAAGCGACCGCTTTACTTTAAAATTTCGAAAACCAGAATAACTGACTATTATCAAATGCTGCGTAGTTTAATACTGGTTTGCTGCCTATTATTGGCTTCGGTTGTCGAAGCGGAAAAAGAACCAATTGTGATTATTATATCCATGGATGGTGTTTCCCATAACATAGGAGAAAACCTTTCCTTAACAGCGTTTAAGCGTATGGAGAAATTTGGGATCAAGGCAGATCATATGATTCCTGTCTACCAATCGACGACATATCCTGCCCATGTTTCTATGGCAACTGGTGTTTATCCCGATCGCCATGGGATTCTTCACAACTCTTTTATAGATACCCAACAGGGCCGATTCAATTACGATGCCGATGCCAATTGGATTGAAGCGCCACCCATATGGGTGCTGGCCGAGCAACAAGGTATCAAGTCTGCGGTTTTTTTCTGGGTGGGCTCTGAAACCGATTGGCATGGTGTCGGAGCCTCTTATCGCAAAGCCCCCTTTGATCCCAATATCAAAGAAGAACAAAAAATCGAGCAGATCCTTAAATGGGTTGATATGGACAAGGTCAATAGGCCCAGATTGATCATGAGTTATTGGGATGGGACCGATGACCTGGGACACATTGATGGTCCAGAAAGTCCAAGAGTTTCTCAACAGCTACGGCGACAGAATAAACTTTTGCAGGATTTAATCACCGCCATTGATGCCAGACAGGCATGGGGACACCTTACTCTCATTGTGGTCAGCGATCATGGGATGGCTGCAGTGAACAACTACATCAATTTAGAGCAGTTATTGAGAATTTCAGGAATCAAAGCAGAACTTTCAGCAGGGCCTGCTGTAGCACATATTTTTTTGCAAGCAGATGACATCGAGCAAGCTAAATATTTTTTAAGCAAACAGGAACATCTTGCGGTGTACACAAAGAAAGATCTTCCAGATGCATTCCATCTTAATCACCCATCAAGAACGGGCGATATTGTCGTGACCACAGCTGCACCCAATATGTTTTCAAGTTATGGTCAACCGAAAGGCATGCACGGTTATCGACCAGAAACACCAGACATGTGGGGTATTTTTTACGCCCTAGGCGCAGCTGTTGTACCCAGAAAAATAGGGCCGGTTGATCAAGTCGATATTGCTCCCACAATTGCAAATATCTTGGGCATTGAGATGCCTGACGACACTGAGGGTCGGGTAATAAAACTAAGAGAGTAGGCGGATCAATTAGCCAACAATCCAGCCGTACTGATTGTTGCTTGGAAGGCCACCTTCTTGTAGGTAAATTTCTTTTAATTGTGCCATTCTGTCCACAGAAATCTGGCGCCTGGTTGCAGCCACATCAATGTTATAGATTTTTGCTGCATTGAGCCCTAATATTTTTGCTTTATCATCATCGGTAATTGCGGCATAACCAAATTTTTCCTGCATCTTTTCAGGAATTTGGAATCGCCTTAGCGCTTCTATTTGCCACTGTGGGGAACCCCACCAGATTGAATCGGTGCCAAACAAAATATGGTCGGAACCAAATGCTTGGATAATTTGACCCAGTAAGTGGGCGCAGATTCTTGGATGAGTAATCACTGTATGTCCAAAGGTAGTGCCAAGTTCCATATAAACGTTGGTCATTGCAGGATTATTGATCCGGTCTCGACATAAATCGGTCGTCCATGGAAGGTAACCTGTCCCATCCAAGGAGGCATCTTCGGAAGGCAGGTTGGGGTTGTCAGATTTGAATCCAGAATGATAAACAACAATATTTAAGTCCGGGTGATCTAATGAAACTTTTTTTATGTCTCGGGGATTGGTGTAATCCGTCACTCCAGGTTTCAAATGTTGGTTAAACGGGAGTCCTTTATGAACACAGATTGTGTTTAACCCCCATGTTTTGATTTTCTCATAAAACGGATAGATCAATTCTTCATCGTCCATCCACCAAGAATATTCACCGGCCATGTTAAAAACACCGGTATAAAATTTCCAAGCATCAATTTTAAGTTCCAATGCTTGTCGTTCAGCTTCCTCAAGAAAGTTTGGAATATAGGGGGCAATGGGCCCATGACACACCATCCTTTGGGAACCTGACATTGCATTGACCGTATTTCTCGCTGTCACCATTTCATCAACATTAATCACATCGAGCAATTTAGATGCCACACCACTCAAACATGCAACTGAAACCTCGCTGTCGAGAAAAACTTCCTTAACATAATTATCGAAGGCTAAATCTCCTTTTTTAGGTTGTTTACCACGGAGTTCTTCGTTGTATATCCACGCCATTGTTTTCCCTCTAAAGAACAAAGGCTCTGTTTTCCCCGTTGCTACATGATGGGTTTGCACATCAAAAATAAATTCTTTTTTTGGCCACAGTTCAGCGTAAGCCGAAGAGTCTAAGGTCTCATCAGCATGGACGCTAAAATATTTACCGAAGACTTGGTTCATAGCCAAAAAAGCCACGGCCATGCCGCTGGATGTTTTCAGAAAATCGCGGCGATTGAGGCCTATTTTTTTTCCGTATTGCGCAGCTAAATTTTGAATTAAATGTTCAACTTGTTTTTGTTGCTTGGTTTGTGGACTGGGCAAAAATTCTTCGTTAGAAACTACTTGTGTAGGGATAGGCGAGCGTAGGTCCTCTTTATGATCACGATGAAATTTTTTGATCCACATTCGTCAAATTCCTATTTTGATGGCACTGTCTCACCTTGGATTGCCACTCGATGCATCAAGCGATGCGACTGTCCAAAATCAAATATTCCTTTGTGAGCAGTGCATCTGTTATCCCAGAATGCAATCGAATTATTTTCCCATTTGAAGCGACAATACAGTTCTGGTTTTTGGATGTGCTGTTGTAGAAATTCTTTTAATATTTTATTTTCTTCTGCTGTGAGCTCTTTGAAATGGGAAATTAAAAGTTCACTATAGAACAGGCATTTTTTTCCCGTTTCTGGATGTTTGCAAACCAAGGGGTGTTCATTAGGAGGCGTTGCTTTTCTCGCCATTTCATAGCCCTTAGCTCCATAGGTTTCCAAAACAGCGGTCAAATTTTTATGAAAGTTGTCGTGAATCGCAGTGAGACTTGCACATAATTTCTGCATTGGTTTTGACAGTGATTCATACGCAGCATATAAGTTGACCCAAGCTGTATCCCCTCCAACATCAGGCACATCCAGCGCATACAGTACAGCACCTTTCAAGGGTTTTTCCATGAAAGAAGCATCAATGTGCCAATTAACGTCCGAGACAATTCCCCCATAAAGACCCGGGTATTCTTGGACGTAAACGTTGGGATAACCATCGAGAGTTGGCATATAACCAGGCCCTTGCAATTCCCCAAAATTCTTGGTGAATGCAACATGTTGATCTGGTGTTAATGTCTGATCCCTAAAAAAGAGCACTTGATGTTCCAGCCAAGCTGATTTGATTTCTGTTAATGCTTGCTTGGTCACAGGTTCACTGAGGTCAACTCCAGATACCTCGGCGCCCAGTGCTCCTGAAACAGGACTAATCTCAATAATTTTATATTTCATAGCTGTTTATTTATCACTAGGTTAAACCTAAAAATTAGCCAAGACAAATCTCAATTTAAATGGGGTTTTTCTTAATGGGTTTGATCAAAAAAACATTAATAATGGCAATTAGTGTAACGACTGTGACGATCATAAATGGCAACAAATAACTGCCAGTATCGGTTTTAATTTGGCTCAAAAGATTGGTGCCCAATGCTGCACCCATGCCATCAATGAATGTTATGATCCCAAGAATTCTACCTAAATATGCTGGACCAAATATTTCTACCGCTACCAGTTGAATCATACTGAAACTGCCACCAAATCCCAGACCAAAGATCACTGTGAAGAGACTTAATTTCGTACTGTTTTTTGTCAGCGTAATTTGATTGAGGTCGTAATCAAATAACAACAAAGTACCTAAAAACAGGATGATGGAGGTTATTAACAGAACTGTTCTTTTTGGAATTGTGTCACTGATGGCACCAAAAGCGAATTTCCCAATAAAACTGAACCAAAACAATGTTGAAAAAAGGAGCACCGCCTGCTGAGGAGAAAATGCCGCTTCTTGCTCAAAAAATATAGTAATTTGACTGTTGACGCCTTGGATCGAGAACCAAAGACAAGCTGACCCGATGCCAAGACACCACAGTGCCCTTGATTTCAAAGCAATCAGCAAAGAGACACTGTTGGAAGCAGCATCGGTTGGTTTCAATGTTTTAGGCAGGCCGTCTGGCAATAACCCTAAGCTTGCAGGTGTTTCTTTAATGAATGTATAAGCAGGTACGACTGCAAAAAACCAGAAGAGAATACTGAGCAGTCCAAATCCCCATCGCCAACCCCAATCTGGGTTATTGACTATCGGTGAAATCAATAACGGCAGAGTGGCACCGCCCAAACTTGAACCAGCTACCAGCATGCCAATAACTTTGCCCCGATGTTTTACGAACCAATTTGACACAATAATGACGTTGACTACCAAACCGGAAAAGACAAGACCAATAGCCAGTAAGAAATGCAGTTTGTAAAGATCGGATACAGAGTTAGAAAGGGGGTAGAGGCTGTACGTGACTGCCATCAGAACAATGCCTATTCGCATTATTTTCAATGGACCGAACCTGTCAATCAGCATTCCAGCAAAAGGAGCAAATAAGGAGGCAAAAAGTAGGGTAATGGTAACTGTCAGACTAATTTCTGCTGCACTCGAGCCAAAGTCTTCCATCAATCTAGGAAAGAGTGTTTGAGGGACAAATAGAGTCATTGCGTTGGTAAAAAAATAAATTAAAGTACAACCTATGGCGACATACCATCCATAGAAAACCTGAGCTTTGCTGTCATGCATTTACACTACTTCCATTTAAGAATTAATCATCCGCTGTGTACTCTTAATGTGCTCCGTAATCTTTAATCATTGATGGCCACAAACGACTGCTATAATGCCTTATATGAGAAATGATTCTGTTGCAATAATCAATGCAAATATTGTCAATGAGGGTTTAATTTTTCAAGGAGACCTGCTGATCAAAGCCGGTCGGATTATAAAAATTGGATCTTCCATTCACACCCAAGTGGGCACAAAAGTTATTGATGCCAAAGGCAAGTACCTGTTTCCAGGTCTCATCGACGATCAAGTGCACTTTCGAGAACCTGGGTTGACACATAAAGGTGGCATATTGTCGGAATCTGCCGCTGCAGTCGCAGGCGGTGTCACGAGTTTTATGGATATGCCCAATGTCAAACCGGCAACAACAACCCGACAATTATTGGCTGAAAAGTACACATTAGCTGCAGGAAAAGCCTATGCAAATTATGCTTTTTATTTGGGTGCAAGTAACACTAATATTGACGAAATTAAACAACTGCAAACTGGTGAAACCTGCGGTGTAAAGATTTTTATGGGCTCTTCTACTGGCAACATGCTTGTGGATGATTCCCAAGCTCTGGAGGAGATTTTTGCCCAATGCCCAGTACTCATTGCAACCCATTGCGAAGACAACCCAACCATTGAAAGAAATTTGGCAGAGGCGCGCCGGCGATACCCGGAAGGCAACATTCCAACCTCTGAGCATCCTCATATACGATCCGTTGAAGCTTGTTATAAATCTTCCTCTAAAGCGGTCGCGCTGGCTAAAAAACACGGTAGTAAATTGCATGTATTGCATCTCACATCCAAAAAGGAACTGGATTTATTTTCAATCGGAGATCCCTCCAATAAGAACATAACTGCAGAAGTATGTGTCCATCATCTGTATTTTGACGACAGTTATTATGAATCAATGGGCTCAAAAATTGTGTGCAACCCAGCAATCAAAACCTCAACTGATCGGAATGCTTTGATTGATGCGGTTAGAACTGGAAGTATCGACGTCATTGCTACCGATCATGCCCCGCACACACTGGAAGAAAAAGCCAAACCCTATCCCGATCACCCAGCTGGATTGCCTTTAATTCAGCATTCATTACTTGTACTTTTGGATTTTTATCTAAAAGGTGAATTGTCTTTGGAAACCATTGCCGAGAAAACCAGTCATGCCTTAGCAAATATTTATGACATCAAAGATCGCGGATTTATTCGAGAAGGTTATTGGGCAGACTTGGTATTAGTCGATTTTGAAAAAACAACAAAGGTCAATTCAGGAAACATATTGTATGATTGTGGTTGGTCTCCATTTGAAGGATATGAATTCAACTCATTGATTGATAAGACTTTTGTGAATGGTGAACTGATCTACACCAATGGAAAATTAATCACCAAACCTTCAGGACTCAAAATCGAGTTTGGTTGATGTTGGGAATCCATCTTGAAGGTTAAAATATCGTTGTTTTCTGTGCAGGATGTGTTAATTTTCAACTTGTAATCTTTTTATGGTTGTAAAGGTAGAAAGAAAAGTAAACTAAAAGCAGTTAGATTTAAATTTTCGGTTATCTATAACGTTTTATAAAAAGCGCCTCAAAGTTGTCATAAACAATGCAACCCACCAACACCAAAGACCCCCAGTACTATCATAAGGTAGTTGACTGTCAGTGGGGATGCCCTGCACATACCGACGTTCCAGGATACATTCGATTGATCGCTCAAGGTAAATACACGGAGTCGTATATGTTGAATCGTGAGTCGAATGTTTTTCCCGGTATTCTAGGAAGAGTCTGCGATCGACCATGCGAACCAGTTTGCAGAAGAGTTAGGGTGGAAGATGAGCCCGTTGCAATTTGTCGGTTGAAACGTGTTGCAGATGATCTTAAGGGTGATTATAAGCACTTATTACCTCCAGTTCCCGAAACGAAAAATGGCAAAAAAATAGCATGCATAGGAGCTGGTTGTGCTTCTTTGACAGTGGCTAATGACTTGCTCCCTCTGGGCTATGAAATTGATCTGTTTGAATCTCTTCCGGAAACAGGAGGTTTAATCAGAAGCAATATCCCAAAATTCAGGCTACCTCCTAGGGTTATCGATGAGGAGTTCGATGTGATTGTTGAACGTGGGGTCAATCTGCACTTGAATCATCCTATTGAGAGCATGAAAAATCTGTTGGAGGAAGACTATAACGCCATTTTCGTCGGTACTGGGGCACCCAAGGGTAGAGAGCTTGACTTGCCTGGAAGATACGAAAGCGATCAAGTCTTCGTTGGCATTGCTTGGTTGGAATCAGTGGCATTTGAACATATTGACAGTGTTGGTGAAAGGGTTGTGATTATCGGTGGCGGTAACACCGCCATGGATTGTTGTCGATCTTCGCTCAGGTTAGGGGGCAAGGATGTCAAAGTGGTGTACCGTGGATCCAGGGACCGCATGAAATCTTCAGATTGGGAGCTGGAACCTGCCTTGGATGAAGACATTGATTTGATTCTGAACCATTCACCAGAGGAATATGTGGTTGAAAATGGGAAATTGGTGGGCATGCGTTTTGCTAAACTCAAATGGGACCAGGACGACAATGGCAAATTGACTTCAGAGAAAATTGACGAAATTGTCATACCCTGCGATACCGTTATTCTTGCTATTGGCCAGGAAAATACATTTCCTTGGGTGGAAAGAGACATAGGTATGGAGTTTGATCAGTGGGAGGTTCCAGTGGTGGATCCGGTTACTTACGAATCCACAGTCAAAGGCGTGTTTTTTGGAGGCGACGCAGCATTCGGGCCAAAAAATATTATTGAAGCAGTTGAGCACGGGCATCAAGCAGCAATATCCATCCATAAATATTGCAATACCGAGCCACTAACAGATCGGTTGGATTACGGAATGAATCTTATGTCAGCAAAAATGGGTCTTCATGAATGGAGCTATAGTAATGATTACGATTATGACAAACGATTTGAGGTGCCCACTGTACCCATGGACAGCCGATTTAAGGATATCAACATTGAAGTAGAATTGGGCTTTGAACCAGGACAATTTAGACGGGAGGTTGAGCGGTGTTTGAATTGTGATATACAAACGGATTTTGTCGCAAACCTATGTATCGAGTGCGATGCTTGCATAGATGTTTGTCCTGTGGATTGCCTCATGATCACTGACAATGCGGATGAGGATGTTCTTCGCAGTAAAATTAAAACCCCTGCAGAAAATCCTGAACAGGCCCTCTTTGTTTCCGAGGATTTACCACACACAGGCCGGGTGATGCTCAAGGATGAGGATGTTTGTATCCATTGCGGTTTGTGTGCAGAACGATGCCCAACTGCTGCTTGGGATATGAAAAAATTTGAATTGCTGATTCCCTATGCCATGGATGAAGATAAACAAACAAATGCGATGCAAGCAGAAGCGGTTTGAAGTGAGTACAGCAAGTCACAATAACTTCACAGTCAAGTTTGCTAATGTGAATGGTACCGGCTCATCCAGTGCAAATGGGCTATTCATGAAAAGTATTTTTCGGATGGGGATACCCGTTGTGGGTAAAAATTATTTCCCTTCAAACATACAGGGCCTCCCAACTTGGTACGAAGTCAGAGCCAGTGAACATGGTTACCTGGCGCCCTCAGGTGGTGTCGACATCATGGTGGCAATGAATGCAGAGACTTATGCAAAGGATCTTGGAGAGGTCGATCCAGGCGGTTACCTGCTCTATGATTCTACGTGGCCCAGAAACATACTGATGGCCAGAGAGGACATCACAGTTTTAGGGGTTCCCTTAGCGAAAATGTGTAACGAGAATTTTGACAATGCAAGGGCTCGTACGTTAATGAAAAACACTGCCTATGTAGGCAGCTTAGCTGCTTTGTTGAACATGGAAGTTGCCGTCATTGAACAGTTGCTTTTGGATATTTTTGGATCCAAAACCAATCTCATTGAGGCAAATAAATCAGCACTTCAGCTGGGCTATGATTATGCAAAAACTAACTTTATCTGCCCCCTCCCGTTTACCACAAAGCGTGAAAACAAAACAGACGGTTATATCATGATTGATGGCAACGCTACCGCTGCTTTAGGCTGTCTCTACGCGGGTGCGACAGTTGGTGCTTGGTATCCCATTACACCTTCCACATCCCTCATGGATTCGTTTACGAGTTACTGCGATTTTTTTCGCAAGGATGAAGCAACTGGAAAAAATAAATATGCCATTATCCAGGCCGAGGATGAATTGGCAGCCATTGGCATCGCCTTGGGTGCTGGCTGGAATGGATCCAGGTCTTTTACCCCTACCAGTGGACCGGGAATTTCATTGATGAGTGAATTTTTAGGATTTGGCTACTATGCTGAAATACCAACCGTGGTTTTTGATGTTCAAAGAACTGGACCATCAACGGGTATGCCTACCAGAACCCAGCAGGGAGATATTCTAGCTTGTGCATATGCTTCCCATGGGGATACGCGCCATGTATGTCTGTATCCTTCGAATCCAGAAGAGGCATTTCACTTTTCAGTCAAGGCTTTTGATTTGGCAGATCAGTTGCAAACACCAGTGATTGTTCTTTCAGATCTTGATATTGGCATGAATGATTGGATGATCAAAGACCTTAAATGGGATAAAAATTACAACCCCAATAATGGCAAGATATTAGGCGTCGAAGAACTGGAAGGGATGGAAAATTTCCACCGCTACCTTGATAAAGATGGCGACGGCATCCCTTACCGAACAATACCTGGCGTTCATCCAAAGGGCTCCTACTTTACCAGAGGCTCGGGTCACAACAAGCTGGGTCTTTACACAGAAGATGCCCAGGAATACCAAGAACTAGTTGACCGGCTTTTGGTGAAATGGGAAACAGCAAAGAATTTAGTCCCAAAGCCCATCATTGATTTTTCAGATTCCAACGATTACGCAATTCTCTGTATAGGCAGCTGTGATGACGCAATTCGAGAAGCAAGAGATACGTTGGCCAAAAAAAGCTTGGCTTTCAATTATTTAAGGATTACTGCATTTCCATTTTCCAAGGAAGTGGAGGAATTTTTAAAAGCGCATGAAAAAATTTTTGTCGTCGAGCAGAATCGTGATGGTCAATTGTGTAAACTCGTTGCCATGGAAACAGGCATTCACCTGGAAAAGTTAGATTCAATCAGAATGTACGATGGGATTCCCATCTGTTCTAGAAATCTTGTTCAGGAAATATTAAACCGGTTGAAGGAAGACGAGGCAGCATGAGTTACATCAAAAAACCAAAAATTTTGCGAGACAATGCTAAGCGCAATGAACTTGGCATGACTTATACCGATTACGAAGGCTCAATGTCAACCCTGTGCGCGGGTTGTGGGCATGACGCAATTACAGGCGCAATCATTGAGACCGTTTTTGATCTAAACATCCCTCCACACAGGATGATTAAATTAAGTGGTATTGGCTGCTCTTCCAAAACCCCAGCATATTTCGCCAACCAATCGCACGGTTTTAACGCAGTTCATGGCAGAATGCCATCCGTTGCTACAGGGGCGCAATCTGCAAACAGCCAGATGTACTACATTGGTGTTTCTGGAGATGGTGATACACTTTCAATTGGTATAGGGCAGTTTGCACATGCTATCCGGCGTAATTTAAACATGCTTTATATCATCGAGAATAATGGTGTTTATGGCCTGACTAAAGGGCAGTTTTCAGCCTCAGCTGATATTGGGTCCACTGCGAAAAAAGGAGCACCAAATCTACAAACGCCAATCGATCCATGCCAAATCGCAATCTCCATGGGAGCTACTTTTGTTGCCCGAAGTTTTTCTGGCGATCGAGAGCAATTGGTGCCCTTGCTTAAAAGTGGTTTAATGCATAGAGGTTTTGCCCTGATCGACGTTATATCTCCCTGTGTTACATTCAATGATCATGAAGGTTCCACCAAGAGTTACCTCCACACAAGGGAACATATAAATGAGGCTGTCTATACCGATTACATTCACCCGCTCAGCGAAATCAAGGTCGATTACCCAGAAGGCTCAACGCTAGAAGTTGATCTCCACAATGGGGGCAAGGTCATACTGAGTAAAGCTCATAAAAACTACAGCCCAGTGAATCGTAGCGATGCCATCAGAAGTGTTCGTGAGTCAGACGATAGGGGTGAGATCCTAACTGGTTTGCTTTATATTGATGAGAGCCAGGCAGATTTTATTGAAAATGAAAATACAATTGAAACTCCACTCAATGAACTTTCTTATCAAAACTTGTGCCCCGGTTCTGAAAAATTGGCGAAACTCCAACAACGCTACAAGTAACGATCTGGTTTTAGTGACAACCGTTCGAATTGCCGGAGAAAGTTCCCATAAGTTAATTCTGATTACGCTGTTTAGCATTTTTTTGAGCAGTGGAGTATCGGCTGCTCCCAGTGCCAAGGAATTGCCGCAGAGTTTGGCAAGTATTCTGGCGGAACAAGGAATCCCAATAAACACTCTCAGTCTTGTTGTGCAAGAAGTGAATGCAAACGAGCCCATTGTTGCTGTAAACACAAGAACACTCAGACAACCAGCATCTTTAGCAAAATTATTTACCACTTTTATAGCTTTGGATTACCTTGGCCCTGGTTATCAATGGCACACCGAAATATTCGCTTCAGATTCAATACTTGATGGCTCGACCCGTTATCTGTTGTTCAAGGGGTTTGGAGACCCATATCTGACAAAAGAAAACCTCTGGTTTATCGTTAATGAGCTCCAAAACTTGGGTCTTGAAAGTATTGAGGATGGATTATATGTGGATCAATCTTATTTTGAGGCCAATCAATCCAATTCTGGTGATTTCGATAATGACCCATTACGCCCTTATAATTTAATGCCCTCAGCACTGTTAGCAAATTTTAATATGGTTGATTTTACCCTGGTACCAAATAGTGCAACAGGGTCAGTGGATATTTCTTTCAATACCCTGCCTACTAGCGTGATCTTTGATAACCAAATGAAATTGGGAAAAGGGCATTGCCCAAATTTTATGGATTCAGTCGCGTTTAATGAAACCCAAAGTAATAAGGTGGTGACAATTTCAGTTGAGGGCTATTTTCCAGAGGATTGCCCCAAAATTGAGCACGAGCTTTCACTAACAAATACCAATCATTACTTCCACAGCATTTTTTCTGATTTTTGGCATATGTCAGGAGGAGAATTCCAAGGTTATATTGCAGAACAGGAAAAGAAGAAAAATCTCGAAAAACCATTGCTGGTTTATAAGTCACCACCGTTGACAGAGATTATTCGACGCACCAACAAGGAGAGTAATAATTTCATGAGCCGTCAAATATTCTTGACACTTGGCAATCATCAGCAAAATAAGGTTGCTACTTTAGAACAATCACGCATGGTTGTACGTTCGACGTTGGACAAATATGGAATCGATTTTGAAGACCAGTTTATAGACAACGGCTCTGGATTATCTCGACAAAACCTTGTTCGTGCTGAAACCTTGTCTCAATTACTCATGAAAATTTATCAGCACCCATTGCGTGCTGAGTTTGTCTCCTCTCTGCCCATATCAGGTATTGATGGAACAATTAAGAAACGCTTTAAAAAATTTCCTCTCAAAGAAAGAATGCACTTAAAAACAGGCACCATAAACGGTGTCCAAGGCCTTGCTGGATATGTTCAAGGGCTCTCAGGTAAGGAATACATCGTGGTTTTTATGCACAACGATTTTTCAGAATTTACTTATAAAACAAAACCGTTTCAAGATGCTTTTTTAACCTGGGTTGTGCAAGACCACAAATGGTAGTTAGTAAGGATTAAACGCTTTTAATTTTTTACCATGGAGACTTTTAATCTCCAAACAATCAAAACGCAAATAGTAAAAATATATATCACAGCTTCTATTTCGGCCGTCTTTGCCTGCCAAAAATAATGCCAAACTGCTAAGACAGCAGAAGTGTAAACAATGCCACTGATTGTAGATCTATTTTTGTTGAACCACGTTTGTAATCGTTTGTGTGAAGCTATACCCACAAAAAACAAACACAAAAACCCACCCCAACCAACAATCAGATAAGGGGTTTCGATAATATCTACGATGATAATTTTAATGTCACCACTTTGGTCAATTATTGCGTAGCTTAAAAAATGCATGAGGGAGTAAAAGAATGCCACCAGACCAAGTGGTTTAGGAAATTGTCGAAAAAGTTCAAGGCCTGAAAAATAACCAAGTGGTGCTAACAGAAGTACAATGATTAAAATTCTCAAGCCCCATACACCGGTTGTGTGAATGATTGTCTCAACCGGATTGGCACCAAGATCCGCGTAAATACCAAACGCTTTCAAGCTGAGATCAAAAAAAGGGATAAGGCTAATAAAAATTATCAATCGAACTGTGTGTTTCATCTAATCGCTGGGCAATCTACTAAGTTGGATGGGTTGATGGGAAGTGTCTAAAAATTCTTTCTTAAATCTAAGTTTCGGTACAAACCAGACACTTCGTCTGCATAGCCATTGAACATGAGTGTGGGTTGTTTGGCGCCAAACAACCCGGACCCGATACGTCGTTCTCGAGCTTGGCTCCATCTTGGGTGATTCACTTCTGGGTTTACATTTGCAAAGAATCCATATTCATTTGGGGCTGCTAAATTCCAAGTGGTCTTCGGTTGTTGCTCTTCAAACGAAATATTGACAATGGATTTAATGCTTTTAAATCCATATTTCCAAGGCACCACCAGACGCAAAGGTGCACCGTTTTGGTTGGTCAATTCACGCCCATACAACCCCACAGCAAGAAATGCCAAAGGGTGCATTGCCTCATCTATGGTCAACCCTTCAACATAAGGCCAATCTAGGATTCGTCGTTTTTGACCGGGCATTTCGTTGGGTCTGAATACGGACTCAAAGACGACGTATTTGGCTTTGGAATTGGGTTTCAATTTTTTGATGAAGTCCATCAGTGAAATACCAACCCATGGCACGACCATTGACCAGGCTTCAACACAACGCAGCCGATAGATCCGCTCTTCAAGTTGATTCGACGCAACAATATCTTCGTAGGCAAATGTTCCGGTATTCTCAGCCTCCCCAGTTACCGAGACCGTCCAGGGTTTTGGCTTGAAGTTACGGCTGTAACGATAAGGATCTGATTTGCCCACACCGAATTCGTAAAAATTATTATAGGTGGTAATTTCCTCGAAACTATTGACTGTTTCTGTTGTCGAGAATTTGGAGTTCTTTTCAAACGTCAGACTTGCTTGATTGATTTTATCGTTTTCGGCCAGAACAGATGACACGGGGGTGTATGCTGAGAGTATCCCAAGTGATTTGATCAAGGTTCTCCGATTAAGATAGGTTTTCTCTGGGGTGATCTCAGAAGACTTTATTTTTTTTTCATTCTTGATAAGAAAAGGCATTGCTTGATTTAGTTATTAAATTTTTCACTTTCAATTTTCGTATATTAACTGATTCGAAGATAGACACAAAAAATCTCTGATGAGACAATAGCTCCAGTTCATCTATATTACACACGCATGCAATTCCGTTTATACACAATAGTTTGTTTGGTGCTGCTTGTTCTAAGCTGTGATTCATCCACTGAATCAGATGTCATTGAGATGACAGTGGCTGGAACAGCAATACCAAATACAGTTGGAGAAGCACATTTTCTCAACTTTAAAACAGCGGTTGATGCACAATCACAAGGTACCCTCAAGTTGAAAATGTTGGTGCATGGTCAACTGGGCTCCGAAGAAAATTTGGTGTCTGGACTTAGGAGAAACCGGGTTCATTTTGCCAACTTGTCAGCAATTATAACTTCAACCTTGATTCCAGAGACAGCGTTGCTTTATGCTCCCTATCTTTTTGACAATGAAGAAGAGGCTGATTTCGTTTATGACAATTATCTTACTCAGATATTTACTGAGCTCCTTGCTGCAAAAGGGTTGCAATTTATATCTTGGAGCGAAATAGGTTTTCATAATGTCTATGGCAAGGAACCCATCTTACTTCCAGAACATGCCAAAGGTAAGAGATACAGAGTTTCAGCAAGTTTGAGTTCACGTTATTTTGCTGAAGCCATCGGAGCAGATTTGATTCCTATGGGGTATGCTGAAATTGTGCAGTCCTTGCAAACGGGCTTGATTGAAGCAGGGGACAATTCAGTTGCTTTATACGCGAAAAGAGGCATTGATCAAGAAGCACCGCATTACACCCTAACCCAACATTCACTGGGGATGTCAATTATGGTCGCGAGAAAAATTTGGTGGGATCAACTGAACCCCAGACAGCAACAGATCATCACAAATGCATGGCCCGAAGCAAAAATTTTGAGGCAATCACTGCGGGATGAAGTGGCGAGAGATCTGGCAAACGCCGCATCGCTGGGGATTGTGGTTCATGCACTATCGGAATCGGATCGTGAGCTTTGGAAACAGGCAACACAAGGGCAAACAGAACGCCTGGCTCTTGCAATCGGTGGGCAGGCTACAGAAGTTCTTGATCTGATTTCAGAAGGGAAAAAACAATTCCAATTGATGTTAAATTAACTAAAAATCTTCACATAGATGAACGTTTCAAATAATTATAAAAAAATCATTTTAATTGTTGCCATGATCAGTATGGCGGGCGTTACTTTTGGAATCACCATGCCTTTGAGCACCTTAACTTTAAAGAGTTGGGGGATCAGCAGCACTTTGATAGGCTTAAATTCTGCAATGCCAGCACTTGCAGCAGTTTTAACAACTCCTTTTATGCCAAAGTTTATTAACTATTGGGGGCAAACAAATGTTATTAAATTTTGTCTGGTCCTGGTTGCAACGTGTTGTATTTGTCTGCCTCTTTTTCCTAATTTATTCAGCTGGTTTATTTTGAGATTTTTACTTGGGGCAGGGGGCACTGGCATCTGGTTGTTAAGTGAAGTTTGGATTAACGGTTTTGCTGAGGATCACAACCGAGGAAAAATAATTGGCGCTTATTCTGCGTTATTGTCCTTGGGATTTATTGTTGGGGTTTTGATGTTTTCAGTCATTGGGGTTGAGAGCAATACAGCATTTTATCTTGCTGCTGGGTTTGTGCTCGTCGCTGCTATTCCCATATGGACAATGTCGGATTTACCCATCAATGAGATGGCGGATGACATTTCTATGTGGAATCATATGGTTTCAAGCCCTGGACTAATGGGATCCAGCTGGATGATGGGGTTTTTGTATGCTGCAACAGCTTACTTGCTTCCAATTTTTGCTCTTCAATTTGATTTAAATTACGCCCAATCATCTAGAACTATTGCTTGGCTTGGTAGTGGTGAATTAGCCATGCCTCTTTTTGTTGGTTGGTTTGCCGATAAAGTCGATAAAAGAAAATTAATGATTTTCATAGCTCTGGTTACCCTAGCAACCCTGTCAATCATGCCGTTTGTTTTTGCTGCACCGTTAATGCGTCTTGGCATCTTATTTGTTTTAGGAGGCGCAATCATGAGCTTCTATTCTCTGGGGTTGACCATGCTTGGGCAAAAATTCAAAGGCAGTTTATTGGCATCTGCCAACGCCAGTTTTATTTTCTTTTTATGCTTAGGGGAAATCATTGGTCCGCCAGTGATTGGGACGGCTATGGATCTTTTTGGGACTTTTGCTTTCGGTTGGTCAATGGCGCTGTTTACTCTGATCTACTTGGTGATTTTCATCTCCGCTGGGAGTAGAACCGAAATGCAAGCTAGCTAAGCAATAGGATTTTCAAGAGGTTTATCTTCAATCTCAGGTTCAGTAAATTCTTCAATGGCTTGTCGGTAATAAAACTCATGCCTGATAATCAGCCCTTTACTCGGTTGAGCTTCAGCATCAATGTAGGTTGGCCGATATATTGTGCTCTTGATTGACGATACAGCTGCTCTATCCAATAGCCCACTAGGATCGGACTCTATAATGTTAACGCTCTTTGTTTTTCCTGTTGTTTCCACATCAAATCTAACGGTTAAAGAACCCTGTTTGTAATCCTTTATGTTCTTAACGGGCTGATCAATCGGGTATCTTTTTGGAATTAAAATACTCCTAACTCTTGCTGGTTTAGAGAACCGTTCTTCTATCTCGGGTCTTAGTGTGGAATCTTCTTCGATTAACTGCCAGCAATCTTGATATGCTTTGATAGCCGATTGCTCCCGGCCATAGCTGGTGTAAGTGTCGCCCAAATCAATGAGAATCTCTAGCTTCAAACGAAGGTCTTGATTCTGACTCTCCGCAAACAGGTTTAATGCCTTTTTCAACGGACCGACACTATCGTACATACTGATCCCCTCCCTTCTGTGGGAAAAAGAAATACTTTGCAGGGTCTTGATTAATGCTTTTGGCTCCTGATCTTCTCGATTCTGCTGTCTGTCCAAGAGTTCTTCATGCACAAGTCGCGCTGACAATATTTGTCCTGATCTTTTATACCAATTCGCAAGCTTTAATAAGGATTCGTCAACCTTAGTGTTGTCTCTGCCAAAATGATTATTGTAAATGCCTAGTTGAAAACTTTGGTGATGGTTTGCCTCTTCCATGTTGCTTAACCCGATAAAGCTCTCGGTTAATGAGTCGTGAATTTTAATCTGTTCTAAATTGTAAAAACCGCTATTGACCCAGTTGATATGGAGGGCCCGTTTAAAGATTTCAACCGCATCGTTGTATTGTTCAGATTGATTAAGAGCCAGTCCCAAAGCGACTAGTGGAGAGATTAACTTAGAGGAGATAACGTTTTCTACTTCGATCAGAGCAATGCATTCGGTGAAGAGTTTTATAGCTTGCTCAAAATCACCGATCATAAAGTAGGAACTAGCCAGGTTATTCAAGGGATCAATCAAATTGAAGCTTGCAGGGCCATATATTTCTTGAGTGATGTTTAGGATTTCTGATGCTGCTAAAATACTTTGTTGATAACGTTCTTGGTCGTATAAATTTAAGAATTTCTGTTGCAGTTCCACCCTTTTGTCCAAGAGTTCTTGTTGTGTACCTTCTTGGGCAGAGGATGAAAATGAGATAATAAATACACTCAAGAGCAGAGAACTGAGAGCAACTTTAGAACAGTATTTTTGCAACGTACTACAATCCCGATCTTGAAAATTCTTTTTATGCCGTTTGATTTTAATCTATCATAAATACTACACAGAATGGTCCGTACACGCTACACCAAAACATGATATTCGATTTAAACAAGAAAATTGAGATGCCCGATCCCAAGGATGCCTTAACGGGGAGAGATCAATCTTTAACCGTCTCACCCAAGCACTATGTAAATGGCCAAGATGTGCAAGGACCTTATCCCAGAGAATGCAAAGAATTGCACGTAGCCATGGGTTGTTTTTGGGGTGCTGAAAAATTATTTTGGCAACAACACGGTGTCTATTCAACCAGTGTTGGTTATATCGGTGGCTACACAAAAAATCCAACTTACCAAGAAGTTTGTTCCGGAAACACCGGTCATACTGAAGCCGTTTTAGTTGTGTACGACCCAGCAATGGTGCTACTCAGAGAACTCCTAAGAATTTTTTGGGAAGGACATGATCCCACCCAATATATGCGACAAGGCAATGATATAGGCACACAATATCGTTCCGCTATTTTCTTTTCTGATGAGATCACTTTGGATCTGATTAATCAAACTAAGTCTGAATACCAAGAGCGGCTGACTGAATTTGGTCGTGACAGCATAGTGACGGAAATAAAGCCACTCGAAGAGTTCTTTTTTGCTGAAGACTACCATCAGCAATATTTAGCCAAAAATCCAAATGGTTATTGTGGTTTAGGGGGTACTGGAGTTTTTCTGGAAGAGTAAATACTAGTTTAAAACTTTATAGCCTCTGCCTCTCAAACAACGTCTAACTATTTGTTCTTTTTCTCGAACCGCCCTAATTCCCGATTGGACACCACCGGAAACAGCCCCGACCTCGATGGCATCTCTCCTGGATCTTACATCTTCCGTAATCGCTTCAATCACTGCTCCTACGGCAGCCCCTGTTACCGCACCTTTTGCTATACTTTTTCCAGTTGATATATCCTCCGCAAAAGTGGAGCATTCTTCCAGATCCAATTCATATTGGGACATATTGACCCCTTTGGTGTCGACAATAGGTTTGCCACTGCCGGTGTTAAAAATAGAACCTGATTGGTTGGCAATACAGCCTGAGACAAGGCAAAAAGACAGCAGATAGGCAAGATGTTTCATAAAGCACGTCCTCGTTCAGCAATGAAATAAGGTTAACAAACAACTGTGAAGAAAAAATGGTTTCTCACAATGTTGATGGCATATGTAACTAACTGTAACTTACAATGCGGTATCTGTGGCATTTCGTAACCGAGAAGGTACAATTCTTTGGACTGAAAAAATAATATGAGCAAGAACACAAAAATAGTACTGGTACTGGCCGTTGTTGCAGTTGTGATCTATGTGGTTATGGGCCGTGAACAAGATCCAATTACCGTCAGTGCAGTTTATCCCAAAATCAAGACCGTTGAGCAAACCGTGTCCAATACAAGAGCCGGTACCATCGATGCATGCAGGCGTTCGAAAATGTCACCGGCAATAGGCGGGCAAATCGCCTCCTTGCATGTCAAGGAAGGGGATCTGGTGCAAAAAGACCAAATACTCATTGAACTGTGGAATAAGGAATCAAAAGCGAGGATTAAAGAATCAAAAGCGAGGGTTAAAGCTGCTGAGCGAAGCGCTCAACAGGTCTGTATTTTATCGGACAGAGCGCAAAGAGAAGCCAAGAGAAAAACAGAGCTTCTGGAGCGTGGGTTGGCATCAGAAGAAGATGCTGAAACAGCAGTTAGTAATGCTGAATCGCAGTCTGCGGCCTGTGATGCCGCCTTGACTCAAGTTGAGGTTTATCAGGCGTCAGTGGAGGTTATTGAGGCGTCTTTGGAAAGAACCATGTTGATCGCACCCTTCGATGGCATCATTGCTGAAATAGAAGGCGAGTTGGGCGAGTATGTTACCCCTTCGCCGGTGGGAGTTGCCACTAAACCCACGGTTGATTTGATCGATAGCAGCTGCATCTATATCAGTGCACCTATTGATGAGATTGATGCACCTGAGGTTGTGTCTGGAATGACAGCCAGAATCACCATGGATGCTTTTGGAAACCAGGAATTCCCGGCAACCGTTAGACGTGTAGCACCTTATGTTCTCGATCTTGAAAAACAAGCAAGAACCGTCGAGATCGAAGCTGTTTTTGACAACCCAGACCAGACCCTATTGCCAGGATACAGTGCTGATATCGAAATCATTATTGATCGCGTCGAAAACACACTCAGCATACCAACCCAAACGATCATGAGAGATAATTTTGTCTATGTGATTGACATAGAGACGATGACCCTTATAAAAAAACAAATCGAGGTAGGCATTGGTAATTGGCAGTACACAGAAGTTACCAATGGGTTGAGTGAAGACGACCAAGTTGTTTTGTCTGTAGATCGAGAAGGAGTCAAAGCTGGAGTAAAGGTTGAGGTTGAAAAGGATGATGCAGAAGAATCCGAATCCGAGCAAAACTCTGTGAGTGTTTCTATTGGTCAATGATCCAGTTAAAAAATTTATCCAGGGAATTCCAAGTAGGTAACCAGGTTGTCCATGCGTTGGATGCTATAGATCTATCGATTTCACAGGGTGATTATGTATCGATCATGGGCGTATCAGGATGTGGTAAAACAACTTTACTGAATATACTGGGCTTGCTGGATACACCATCCTCTGGAGATTACATATTATCTGGTATTAACACATCAGAAATGAATGACGATGAGATGGCAAATATAAGATCCACAAAAATTGGATTTATCTTTCAATCGTTTCATTTAATACCTAGATTAACAGCTGCAGAAAATATAGAAATTCCCATGATTTTAGCGGGCCATTCTCAGAAAATGAGAGCTGAAAAAGTTGCAAAAGCCTTAGCCAGAGTCAATTTAACAGATCGATCCGATCACAGGCCAGAACAACTCTCTGGAGGCCAAAGACAACGGGTTGCCATTGCTCGGTCCATTGTCATGGAGCCAGCAGTTTTATTGGCAGATGAACCTACTGGAAACCTTGATTCAACTTCAGGAGCTGAAATTGTTGAGCTCATTGAAGAACTCAATCAAGGGGGATTGACGCTTATATTGGTAACTCATGACAAAGAAATTGGCAAAAGATCAAACAGAGTTATTAGATTGTTGGACGGTAAAATAATCTCTAATCAAACGCAGCAAGGAATATGAAATTTTCTGATCTACTATTTCTTGCTTTCAGCACACTGATTCGATATCCACTGAGAACGATGATGTTGTTAATAGCTACATCCATTGGTGTAATGGCTGTAATTCTACTTACCGCAGTTGGTGAAGGTGCCAGAGACTACATTACCAGTGAATTTAGGGACTTGGGAACCAATTTGATTATTGTTATTCCCGGAAAAAACGAGACATCAGGCGGTGGTGGACCGGCTGATTTTGCAGGCCTTGCTCCACGGGATCTAACCGTAGAGGATGCAGTAAGTTTGACGCAAATTGACACCATTAAAGCCATTGCTCCCATTGTCCTTGGCGAAATGCCTGCATCCTTTGGTGGCTTTGAGCGCAATGTTCCAGTGATTGGAACTACCCCTGAATTTTTGAGAGTCAGACGATGGGAAATGCGTGAAGGTGATTTTTTGCCTGGAGTTACTTTAGACAGGTCCCCACCAGTTTGTGCCATTGGTAAGGAGGTTGAAAAAGAGTTGTTTGGCACCTCAAGAGCAATTGGTCAGTGGCTGCGTGTAGGCGATAGACGATGCAGGGTAACTGGTATTATTGATTCAGATGGCACGGCCATTGGTATCGATGTCCAGAAAATTGTCGTTATGCCGGTAAGCCTGGTGACCGCATTGTTCAATGCTCCCTCCTTATTTAGGATAATTGCCGAAGCCGAAAGTCGTATTTACATGGATCAAATCAAGAAAGATATCATTAGAATCATAAAAAAACGTCATCAAGGCAAAGAAGATATAACCGTGATTAGGCAAGATACGGTGATGGCATCTTTTGACAACATTTTTAATGTATTGACTATGGCTCTGGCTTCCATTGCATCAATCAGTTTATTTGTTGCCGGGATTCTAATTATGAACGTTATGTTGGTCGCAGTTTCTCAGAGACAATCAGAGATAGGACTACTTAAGGCGATCGGGGCGAAAAACCGACAGATTAGCAATCTCTTTTTAACTGAAGCCATCCTCTTATCAGGATCCGGTGCCATCTTGGGACTGATCCTGGGACACTCCGTTACTCTGTCTATTAAAACCATTTTTCCAACTTATAATTTTCTACCGCCCACATGGGCATCCGTCGTTTCCTTTTTTGTTGCCCTGATATGTGGAGCTCTATTTGGTTTAATCCCAGCTAGGAGAGCTGCAAAATTGGATCCGGTGATCGCATTGTCTGGTGAGAAATAAGATGAAGCTTCAAGATCTTTTTATTTTTTCATCTTACTCCATTATTTCTCAAAAAATGAGGAGTTTCTTAACGTCCTTAGGTATAGCTATCGGTGTTATCTGCGTCATATTTTTAACCAGTTTAGGAGAAGGATTGCAATCCTACATCGTTTCTCAATTCACACAATTTGGAACCAACATCATCGGGATTTCTCCAGGAAAAACAGAAACATTCGGGATACCACTTGGAGCTATTGGTGGAACAGTTAGGCCCCTAACTTTTGATGACGCAGAGGCCTTAGAGCGTTTGCCTGTAATAGATGTTGCTGTCCCGGTTTCAGCTGGCAATGGAGAAATTGAATATAGGGAAAAAATGAGACGGTCAATGGTTGTTGGAACAGGTTCTGATTACGATGTGATCGTGGATGCAACTGATATGCTTGGTGAGTACTTGCCTCATGATAACCCCAAATCACCTCGATCCTTAGGTGTTTTAGGACCAAAATTGAGAGATGAATTATTCGATGATGCCAATCCACTTGGGGAAATAGTCAGAGTCAATTCTGAGCGTTTTCGTATCATTGGTGTCTTACCCCCCAAAGGTGATTTTTTAGGCTTTGATTTGGACGATGCTATTTATATTCCAATGGCAAAATTTCAAACCATGTTTAATAAAAACACATTTCAAGAAATCGATGTGGTTCATTATGAAAACATTCAAACAGAAGAAGCGGTGGCTTCGATTAAGAGACTAATGATCGATCGACATGGTGTTGAAGACATTACAATTACAACACAAGAACAAATGCTGGAAACGTTAGGAGATATCATGAAGTGGTTGAAATTCACAGTTGCAGCATTTGGTGGAATCTCTCTGCTGGTTGGTGGCGTTGGCATTTTTACCATCATGACCGTTGCCGTCAATGAAAGAACCTCAGAAATAGGAGTGCTAAGAGCAGTCGGCGCATCGCAAAAAAAAATCAGAGACGTGTTCCTTTTGGAGTCAATTTTTTTAGCCATACTCGGGGCGGCTCTAGGATTGTTGATCGGTTTTGCCTCAGTTAACTTAGCGTTAATATTTTACCCAGAGATGCCAATTGCCATCGCTTGGGACTACATTGTTTATGCTGTTGTTATCTCACTTGCAATCGGTTTATTGGCAGGCTTTTTGCCAGCAAGGGCTGCCGCTCAACTGGATCCAGTTGAAGCTTTAAGAACAGATTGAATAATTTTTCTAGAGGTATCCCTTAAGCAAATCTTTGCATCATGCCTGTGTAAGTCTCGATATGCGATGCCAACGGCAGAAAGGTATTTTGGTAACTCTTCCTTTCTTGCATGGCTGACCACCAAGACCTAATATTTTTACATTCCTCAGGCCATTGGGCGCCAAATAAATTTTCATAGGCACCAAAGCGCTCGAAAAACGGAGCATAATGAAGGTCTACTAGGGAGATATTCTCACCCATCCAAAATACCCCCCCATTATTTTTTTCAAAGCATTCGTGTTCCATAAACAAGAAAATTTCTCCTAGTTTCTCGAGATTTTTTTCTTGTTCTTCAGGATCGTTTCTATCTCGCATCAACTGTGAACAAGCTGGCAAATAGCGGTTGGAACAATAGTCCATCCAAATTCTTGCCTTTGCTCGCTGAAAATGATTGACAGGCATCAATTGTATTTGTGGAAATACTTCATCCAGGTATTCATTGATGATTGCAGATTCGTAGATGGTGTTGCCCTCGTGCTTTAAAACCGGAACTTTTCCATACGGCGAGACCGCTGGAAACCAGTCGGGTTTGTTGTAAACATCTATCTCAACTAACTCAAATGGCAGATCCTTTTCAATTAACACCATTCTTGTTCTTTGAGCGAAAGGGCATTTATCAAAGCTGTATATTGTGATTTCAGACATAATTCAAAGTTGTTTCATTAATTGATACCAGAATTCAAGTGAAGCAGCAAAAGCGTCAACCTCGACTCGTTCATTCAGTCCATGTGCTCTCCCACCTGTTGGGTCTTCCATAATACCACTTGTGCCATATACTGGAATCCCAGCACTACGAAGATAGATTGCATCGGTGGCACCGGTTTCCATCATTGGAACCACTGGAATGTTTTGAAAGGTTTTATCAGCAGCAGTTTCAATTAAATTTTCCACTTGTTTTGTGAGCATCGAGGGTGGACTTTTAACCGCGGGGTAGGTTACTGTAACCGCAACCTTGGCACCTGCAATTTTTTGAATTGTTGCAAGAATTTCATCTGGATCTTCATGCGGCAGCACTCGACAGTTGACAGTTGCGCTGACGTGCACCGGCAAGGCATTTTCTGCATGGCCTCCGAACAGTTGTGTTGCAACACAAGTGGTTCTAAGTTGTGCATTTAACTCAGGATCCAGACCAATCAAATCAATATTTCCAACATCGCTAGCACCTGCAAGTATCTTGTTAATTATTTCCGACAGTGTTTCGGGGTATTCACTTGCAGTGAATTCAAGATTTTTTCGAGAGGTTTGGTTGAGGCTGACGGGAAATTGATGTCTCTCCAATCGTTCTAAAGCATGCATCAAATCATAGATAGCATTCTCACTTCTGGGTACAGAGCTGTGCCCACCTGCATTTCTCGCTTCAAGTTTCAAGGTCATGTAGATCTTTTCAGCGGTTTGGACCTGAAAAGATCTGGGAGCATCCATGGTGCCACTGACATACCCGGCATCGGTATTAAATGCAAAAACGGCTCGTTTCACTTGCTCCAGATTGTCCTTAAAATAGGCAATACCGTCCATTTGGGTTTCTTCATCACCTGTCAACAACATAATAATGTCATTGTCAGGGATAAAACCTTCTGTTTTTAAACGGATGAAAGTTGTGATTAAGGCAGCAGCTCCTCCTTTGTTATCACTGGTTCCCCTGCCATACAAGAAGCCATCCTTTTCCACCATTTGATAAGGATTTGTATCCCAGGATTCAGTAACGGAAGGAACAACATCGAGATGCGCCATGACTATAACAGGACGATCTGACTCTCTGCCTTGCAGTATTGCAACCAGACCTTGAGTTGTCGAAGTTGGTCCAACAATTTTTAAATCATCTTCATCAAACCCAGCAGATATCAGTTTCTCTGACGCGTATTCACTTGCTCTCGTGGCCAATCCTGCAGATTCGGTTGACTCAATCTCAATCAAATCTGCCAGAGTTTCTTTGCCGACTTCAAAGTAATTGTTCTCTGCCAAAACCGGAAAAGTAAATAAAACAAGATAGGTCAAAATCAATGTTCTTTTTTTAATCATTTAATTGGTCTGTAAATTTAATTCAGTTCAATTTTACAAGATAATCAAAGGCATCTATAGCTGTTTCTTTGCCAATTTCCTGTACTAATTGATGGCCTGCTGTTGAATAAATAATTTTTTCAACTGAAGACGCATTAACCAACAACTCTGCCATTTCATCAGCCAACTCAACCGGTACAATTGAATTTTTTGCTCCCCACATAATTAGAGTTGGCGATTGAATATTTGCAATAACCTCATCAATATCTCCTGAAACGTATTGCCTCATTCGAGCCATTTGGGCATCACGTTGACCTTCTCTTAAAAGCAGATCATGCCATCTGGTAATTAATTCATCAGTGATCCTTGATGGATCTCCAAACCCAGAGTTCAATAACCCTGCCACAAGCTTTTTTGGAGTTATGCGTGTGATTATGTCTATAAAGAAGGGGAGGTTTGGAGGCTCTAATTTTCCTCTGGCCCTTGGATTTAGAGCACCGGGACTGACCAAAATTAATTGTTTGACTTGATCTGGATGTCTTTCAGCGTAATGCAAGCTGATTGTTCCGCCTATAGAGGCTCCAGCCAATGCCATTTCATCAATGGATAAGTAATCCATAAGCTTCTCAAACAAATACAGAGTGCGTTCTAGACTGTAGTTATTTTCTGGATCAGAGCTCGTTAGACCATGCCCCGCAAGATCAAAACGGATGACTCTGTGAGACGAAATAAATGTTTCAACCCAAGGTTCCCAGTCAATCAAATTGGCATAATTTGCATGTAGAAGAACAATGCATGATCCTGCTCCCTGATCAGTATAATGAATACGAACCCCATCAATAGTGACAAAAGAAGAACTATCGAGACGGTATTGTGCTTCTATTTCTTGACTATTTTTTTCTGCTGGAAACCTTGCTCCGAATAAAAGCACAATCGAGATTATTCCGATACATCCAATAATAAATAAGATAAGTTGTTTAACAATTTTTATTAACATGCAAATATAAAAAAGAAACGATTAGTAGTTGTTATACCCTACTATAGTTTTTACGTTATCGTTTTGAGAGTTTATGTAAAATATTTTTTGTGCACAAAGAAGAAAAAAAAATAAATACCATGAAGCCTTTTGAGAAGGGCGATATTTTTCTAGGATGCACATACCTAAACGACGAAATCGATGACCATAAAGGCGATGGTCGTATATTACAGTACGATAAAGAGCTCAATCCAAAAGGCGTTCTTTGGACCCAAGGAACGGAACATTTGGTTATAGGTTTAACATTTGATCCAAATGGGATCTTATGGGGCTTTGATATGCACAACCATGTTGTGATCAGAGTTTCACCCGATGGGACTCAGTTGTCCAATCATCATTTTGCAGATCGTGCATTTTCAAATGCTACTTTTGATAGTCAAGGGAATATTTATTTAGGCGAAGGTTTGGTTGGTAATACACCTTATCCTGGAAGTTATATGAAACGACTACCTGGGCTAGATCTTCTCGGTTATGGAAATATTTATAAATACAATCAAGAATTTGAATTGATTCAGGTGTTTGATGTTGCTAATTCGCCTGAATTTCATCAATTCAAGGGCGTGACTCATTCCACGATTCATCCAAGCGAGAATTTTATTACCTACACCACTGAAATTGGCAAGAAAGTCATGCGATATGACATCGTTAATGATCAACAAATGGAAGATTTGGTTGTACTTCCTGGAGATTTAACCGATAAAATTGTGGCCATTGCAGTTAATTATTTGCCCGATGGAAACTTGCTACATACTAGGGGTGATTATTTTGAAGTTCTTGATGATCAAGGCAATGTTATCAAAACCGTCAGACTATCAGAACATGGCTGGGGTATTGCTCAAATTACGCCAGCTGCTGATGGTGAGCATGTCTTCACAGCAAATATTTTCTCTGGAGTGATGTTAAAAGTTAGATTAGACGATGGAGCAGTGGTTGGTTCGATTGATACTGGTTTTAAGGCTCCAAAAAGAAGTTTAGGTGGCGTAGCCGAATACAACAACTAAATTAATTACTTTCCAAGTCGCTTGCGGAAAGTATCACCAACCAAATTCAGAACTCGTGCACGTGAGAGAATGCGTGGCAGCAAAGTGAATTTCTTGTTCCCTTTCCCAGTTACTACATAAACCTTGTTCTGAAGAAAAGCATCCAGGCCCTGTTCAGCCACTTCCTCACATGAAGCTCCAACATCCCCCAATTCCTCCATTTTTGCAATCAAGGTTTGCAGGGCATTAGAATTCATTGCTGCAACTGCTCTGAAATTTGAATCAGTAGCTCCTGGGCAAATAGTCATAATTCTCACATCATGATCCGCATATTCATAACGCAAGGCATCTGAGAAAAGTAAAACATAAGCCTTGGATGCTGAATAAACGCTGGCGAAGGGAACTGGAATGAATGAGGCTGTTGAACCAATATTTATGACTCCGCCACCGCTTCGGGAAACCATAGCGGGAATAAAAAGATGGCATAACTCGGTTAAAGAAGTGATATTTAATTGGATCATCTGAGCATAATCATCACGACCAAACTCAGTAAAATCACCCCAACGACCGTAACCTGCATTATTAACCAAAAGATCTACCTTGAGATTGGCCGCTAGCACCTCTTTGTAAAGTTGCTCAGCAGCACCCGCTTGGCTCAAGTCACCAGAAAAAATATGAGCACGATTTCCTCCATCACGGATGCCCTCTGCTACCTCATTAAGTTTGTTTGTAGACCTAGCCGTCAGGATTAGGTGCGCCCCTCGCCTTGCCAATGAATTGGCTATTGCCAATCCTATCCCGGATGATGCTCCAGTAACTAGGGCAGTTTTATCTTTGTATGAATTCATTAGTCTTTAATATCTAGACTGAAGTGAAAAAAATCTTCATCAAGCTCATAACCCAGTGATTTGTAGAGAGATTGTCCGATAAAGTTATCTTTTGCAGTTGACAACTCCAATCGTTTGTAGTGATTTTCTTTTGCAAAATCTCTTGCCTGATTCATCAATAATCTGCCAACTCCTTCCCCCCTATGATTCTGATCAACATAAAGATCATAAAGGATAAGGATGGGTATGGTACTGACTGAACAAAATGAGGGGTAGAGTTGGACAAACCCATTAAGTTTCTCAGATCCATCAGTGGATATAAAAATAATTGATTCCTCATTAGTGAGTCTGTTTTTAATAAAATCTCGGGCACGATCTATGTCATCTTTTTGTTCATAGAAGATGCGATAAAGATTAAAAAGCCTTGCTAGCTCATCCAGATGTTCTTCATTTGCCAAAGTAATTTTTATCATGTTTTTATCTTACCCTGAGCAGACAAATAATTAATTTCTTTAATAATTCTTTTTGTTACTTTTTCAGGAGCTTCTTCATGAACGTAATGTCCAGCATTTTCTATGAGATTTAATTTGCTTCCTTTGATATTTTCATTCAGTGCAATGGCTTCATCAACGCTTTTGTTTCGATCTTCTTGCCCGAATACAATTAATGTAGGTAGATCCAACAATGACAATAGCTCTAACTCGTTAGAAACGTAGTATTTTTTCATCATACTGGTAGTCCCATCCATATAGCCTTCAGATCTTACTCCCAGCATAATTTCATCAACTACCTCATCTGTGACAATCGATGGGTCAATGAAAGACCTCTTTAGGAAGGTTTCTCTAAAATCTCTTTTAGTAAACTGTTTTGCAGAAACCCTGGCGAATGGGAAAATAAGATTGAGGTAACGCGTTATTTCTGGAACCCCTGTTGTAATAATTCCTGGGTTGAATAAGATCATTCCTGTTGTCTTTTCATTGTTCAATGCCACATGCACGGCAATTGCGCCTCCTAGAGAATGGCCACCTATGATAAAAGAATCTAGATGCAGAGCCGCTGCAAATAAACTAATGGTTCTGGCCTGATTTTGATTGCTGTAATCATAGTTATCTGATTTTGACGACAATCCAAAACCTATTAGATCCATTCCTATCACACGGTAATATTTTTGTAACTCAGGAACAATGAGACGCCATGTATTCAGCGAATTACCAAATCCATGTACCAGAATTAAATTAGGTTTGATTGAGTAACCATCACTGTAAACCCGATAACGTATTTTCTTTCCATCAATCTCAATAAAATGATCAAGTGGGGTTGCTAATTCTGCTACAGGAACTTCATCATACGGAAGGTAGGCATAAATAATTAATCCCAAATAGCACAATCCAAACAATGCACACAAAAAAGCAAAGAATTTTTTTATTAATCGAGACATTAGGGTAGTTTATTGTTGTCTAACAAATAGAGCCCAATTATCCATTAGAAATGGATTCAAGTTTCAACTTGGAACGTAATTATCTACTTGGTTCTTAGGGTGCTAACCAATCGCCAGCAAAGCCGCAGCCAAATTCTACCGATACAGGATCTCCTTCTCCCTCATAGTAAACTTCTTCCCAGCCCCCCCGTTCACAAGAGCCTATAGAAGTTTCTCTGGCGCAATCTCCTTCACCATATTTAGTATCACTGAGATCCATCATTCCATCGCCTTCTGCTTCAAGTTCCATACACGCTTCGGCAGCAATATTTGTTCTGCAAGCCATATAAAGCTCACCAACAAATGGGTTGTCTACCATATATGTACAGTGACCGGCACCGCCAGTTTCAGTAGACTCGTTGTCATGGTGACTCGAAGCATTGATTTGGTGAGACGCAAGGGACATTGTGACGATCAACACAAAAAATATATTTCTAAATAATTTCATAAATTAAACTCCGTATCATTCTTTATAGAATTGTATGATGATATCTTATTTTGAACAATATAGACCTGTTTTATATTTTCAAAGATAATTTAGAATAGGGGCTTATAAACGAAGAGGATTTTTCTATGAAAAACATTATTTCTATAGCAAATATATTGGGAATTTTGGTAATTTCTTGCTGTTTTCAATGCCTAGCTTATGCTCAAATCCAAACCGAAACCAATACACAATTGTTATTGGATTCTTCACAACCAACGGTTCTAATCACTGGTTCTAATCGCGGCATCGGCTTTGCATTTGTTCAACATTATTCCAAAAATGGCTGGAATGTAATTGCAACTTGCAGAAACCCTAATAAAGCAGATGATTTGCAGTTATTGATGAAAAATTCTACAAATATTTTCATAGAAGAAATGGACGTGACAGACTTCGAGGAAATCAATACTTTGGCACAAAAATACCAAGGTTATCCGATTGATGTCTTAGTCAATAATGCTGGCATATTGGGTAACGTTCCAAAGCAATCTTTTGGTAACTTAGATTACGATCTGTTTCAGACAGTGATGGCAGTGAATGCATTCGGTCCATTGAAGGTTGCAGAAGCCTTTGCAGACAGTGTTGCGATTAGTAATCAGAAAAAGATTGTTACCATGACAAGTGGACTTGGCTCTTTTGCAATAATGGGAAATTTTGACCGCTTTTTCTTTTATAAAATGAGCAAATCTGCAATCAACATGGGTGTTTTGACAATGAATGCAAGTTTGAAATCAAAAGGCATCATAGCCGCTTTAATTTCACCGGGAATGGTTGATACAAAATTGCTTGATGAATCTGGTTACCAGGGAAGAAATAAGATTAGTCCCGAAGAGAGTGTTGCAGGTTTAGTAAAAATTATTGCTGAAATATCACTTGATACAATGAAAAAAACAAGAGGCAGACCGACCAATTTTGATGAGGTGATACTACCTTGGTAATAGCGCTTTAATTCTGTATGTTTATTTACCCAGAGATTGACCCAATAGCTATAAGGATTGGTCCTTTAGCAGTCGCTTGGTATGGCTTGATGTATTTCACGGGCTTCATAGCTGCTTACTTTTTAGCCAAGAGCAGGGTTAAAAAACAGGGGTCACCAATAAATCAAAAACAAATCGATGACCTGATCTTTTATGCAGCAATTGGAGTTATTGTTGGCGGCCGACTGGGCTACATGATCTTTTATGATTTCTCCAACCTGGTTAATGATCCGCTTAGTTGGATAGTAAGATTGCCTCAATTGTGGAATGGCGGCATGTCATTTCATGGCGGGTTCATTGGCGTGTTATTGGCTATGTTATTCTTCGCCAGGAAAGTTCAGCAACGATTCATCACGATTATCGACTTTATTGCCCCATTGGTTCCAATAGGGCTGGGACTGGGAAGAATCGGAAATTTTATCAATGGCGAATTGTGGGGGAAGCCGACAGACTTCTTTTTAGGTTTCTTGTTTCAAGGAGTCGTGCGTCATCCCACCCAGCTTTACGAAGCTTTTTTTGAAGGATTGGTGTTGTTTATAATTCTCTGGTTGTTCACTGCCAAGCAAAGAATCACCGGTTATAGTTCAGCCGTTTTTTTAATTTTTTATGGAATATCAAGAATATGCATAGAGTTTTTAAGACTGCCTGATGCACAAATTGGTTATCTTGCTGGGAATTGGTTAACACTTGGACAGATACTTTCCTTGCCAATGTTATTGATCGGATGTTGGGTATTTTACAGTGCAAAAAGGGCTGACCTCTAGGCGCAAAACAGTATAATTAAAATTAGTAAAAAGAATTTTCCCCGGAGATATTTAATTGCAACAATACTTAGATTTACTGCAGAATATTCTTGATAATGGTGAAGTAAAAGAAGATAGAACTGGCACTGGGACACACAGTATTTTTGGCCATCAAATGAGGTTTGATCTCAGTCAGGGTTTTCCCATTTTAACGACAAAAAAAATATTCTTTAAAGGGGTAGTCCATGAATTGTTGTGGTTTTTAAACGGATCCACTAACAACAACGACCTAAAAAATCAAGGAGTTCATATTTGGGATAGATGGGAAACAGAAATCGGTGAACTGGGACCAATATATGGCTATCAATGGCGATCTTGGCCAACAACCGATGGCGGACAAATAGATCAGATTGAGAAAGTTATTGATCAAATCAAGCACAATCCAGATTCTAGACGGATCATTGTCAGCGCTTGGAACGTTGCCGACCTCCCCGATGAAACTATTTCCCCTCAAGAAAATGTAGCAAACAAAAAAATGGCCTTGGCCCCCTGTCATGCTCTTTTTCAGTTCTTTGTCTCCAGGGGTAAATTGTCCTGCCAACTCTACCAAAGAAGCTGTGATACTTTTTTAGGCTTGGGGTTTAATATCGCATCCTACAGTCTGCTAACGAGCATGATCGCCCAACAGTGTGACCTGGATATTGGTGAATTTATTTGGATTGGCGGAGATGTTCATTTGTATTTAAATCATTTTGAACAAGCACAAAAGCAGCTCTCGAGAGAGCCGTATCCACTGCCACAATTAAAAATAAAAACCAAGCCCGACTCAATTTTTAATTACCGTTTTGAAGATTTTGAATTGATCAATTACCAATGTCACCCACATATTCCTGCTCCAATTTCGATATAGGACAGTAGTTGGCAGCAGCACTAACTGTTATGGGCTTTGTCGGGCGATCAATATCGATGGATATGAGTTCTCCACCAAAAACACAACCACCATCAAGACAGGTAATATTTTTTTTTGAGTAAAACTTCAGATGTGACCAATGACCAAAAATAATCCGATATTCTCGATTTTCTCGATTCTCCATTTCAAACCACGGGATTAATGTCAAATTCTGACTCTCCTCCGGATGATTTTTTTCAACAAAGTCCAATTCAATATCTGGACTCACGTATCTCATCCGAGTTAGGCAGTTAATAATCATTCGATAACGGTCATAGCCACTCAGTTGTTCACTCCATCTCTTCGGCTTATCTCCATACATCACTTTGAGAAAGCGTTCGGCACCATGCCCTCTTAAAAGTTCTTCAACCTCATTGGCATATTGTTGAGATTCAAGGAGATTCCAGTGAGGATGAAGTCCTGCGTGAACCAACACAGTTTGATAATTGTCATCAAAAAACAATAAAGGCAGGTGTCTTAACCACTCTATGAGATCAATTTTATCCCTTGATTCTAAAATGGGCTGTAAACTGTTCTCTACGGATTTAGGATTACTTTTTGTCATCGCTTGAGCAATTAAGTGCAAATCGTGATTTCCCAGAACAGAAACAACGGACGAGCCTAAATTATGCAGATACCTCAGTACTTCCAAAGACTGAGGGCCCCTGTTGACCAGATCTCCTGTTAACCATAATTGGTCTGATCCAGGCTGGAAATCAAGCTTCTCAAGCAAAGTCCTGAATTCTGAAAAACAACCTTGGATATCCCCTATTGCGAAAATTGCCATGTTAATCGGTAATGCTTCTGGACAAATTAATGTAATCATCCACGGTAAGATTCTCAGGTCTTTTTACTGGGTCGATGCCCAGTTTCTCGAAGTCATTTAATTCAAATAAGGTCTTGAGTGCGTTGCTGATTTTTTTACGCCTTTTGGAAAAGGCCAATTTAAGTACACAATTCAGCTGATTGGCCAAGTCATCCTTTAGAATACGATCAGGAATCAATCGAATCATTGTTGAGACCACCTTCGGTTTCGGGTAAAAGGAATTGGGTTTGACATCGAATAATTTTTTTATTTGGCATCGTGCTTGAATTGCAACAGACAACCGTCCGAATGTTTTTCTATTGGGTTGACTGCACATTCGGTCTGCAACTTCTTTCTGCAGCATAATATGTAAATCTTCCACTATTCCTGAGTAGTCAAGAAAATGAAACAGCATGGGGGTTGAAAGATTGTAAGGTAGGTTGCCTACTAGCCTTAATTTTTGACCGTTTTTATACAGAGTTTTAAAATCAAATTTTAAAGCATCCATGCAATGGATATGCAATTTTGATGATTGCTCATGGATCGATAAGTTTTCAGCAAGGTCCCTATCAATTTCAATCACATCAAGAGCATCAATGTGACTTAGCATGGGAAAGGTCAATGCTCCTCTACCAGGGCCAATTTCAACAAAACAGTCCGTTTTTTGGGGATTAATGGAAAGGAGAATTTTTCGGATTATATTTTTATCAACCAGAAAATTTTGACCAAATCTTTTGCGAATTTTCCTACTGATGGGCACTGTTTTGATGCCTGTGCATGTTTTTAGCTACCGAAATCGCATAATGCAAACTATCAGCCACCGCGTCTCCGGTTCCGGCCTTGTCTAAGGCAACGCCATGATCCACCGAAGTTCTGATAATGGGGATGCCCAGGGTAACATTGGCTGATTGGTGGGGGTTACAGTATTTAAACAAAGGCAAGCCTTGGTCGTGGTACATAGCAATTACGATATCCAGTTGCAGAGCTTCAATTTGTAAAAATGCCGTGTCAGCAGCCAATGGACCCACTGCATTAATGCCATTTGATCGCATCTTCTTGATTGTCGGCAATATGGTTTCGGTTTCCTCGTTCCCCAGCAAACCATCTTCTCCCGCATGAGGATTCAAGCCCAACACCCCAATTTTTGCAGCTGCTATTCCAAAAAACTTAGCCATATCCTCGGTAATTGTTCTGCACAGACCAGTAAGGAGGTCGGTGGTGATTAATCCTGATATTTTTGACAAGGGCACGTGTGTGGTAGCCAAAGCCAAGCGCATAGAATTTGATATAAAAGTCATTATTGATCTTTTGCTTTGACAAATACCAGAAATGTGTTCAGTGTGGCCAAAAAATCCAATGCCGGATCGATTAATGATGTTTTTGTGCACCGGAGCGGTAATCAGGCCTTTAAATTCACCGGACAGACAACCCAAGGTTGCTTGCTCAATCATGTCTACCACATAACCACTATTTTCCTGATTCAGTAAACCTGGGATAACTTCTACTGCTGCACTAAAATCTTTGATTATTAGAGAATTATCGGCCACTTGTGACAGCTTTAAACCAGACTGATACGGAACAAAATTTACCTTTAATCCAAGCATCTGCGCTCTTGCCATCAACAAGTCGATATTTGCACATACAACAAAGCTTTTGTGGTCGGCACGTTTTGCCAGAGATAGAACGATATCAGGACCTATTCCTGCAGGCTCACCGGAAGTAACGACAAAAGGAATGATTTTCTCTGTCTCAATCAAAAATGTGCATGCACTATTCGTAGTTAAAGAGGAGCTCTACAAATGCTTCATCCCTAAGCTGACGGACCCACAACTCAATTTCATCCGAGAGTTTTGAATTTCGAATAGCAGAAATAGCTTGTCTTCTTTGAATCTCATTAGTGTTGTCAAAGACTCGCTTGCCTAAAAATTGAACGATGTGCCAGCCATACCTTGATTTAAATGGTTCACTGATTTCATCATTTTCCATGGCGTTGACAACCTCTTCAAATTCCGGAACAAAAAATCCAGAACCGGTCCATCCCATGTCGCCCCCATCTTGGGCGGAACCTACATCTTCAGAGACTGCCGAAGCAATGGCGCCAAAATCACCATCATTGACGATCTGCTCCCGAATGGTTTTTAATTTTTCTTTTGCAGCATCATCATCCAGAATTTCGTTGGTCTTGATGAGGATGTGCCTGACCCGGATTTGATCCTGTAATATTGGCTCAATGCCTTTAAAATCATTCAATAAAATTAAGTGAAAGCCACTGGAGCTCCTGAACGGTTGACTGACTTCACCTTTTTCCAATTGTGAGGCGGCTTGAATAAAAATTGTTGGCAACTGTTCACCTTTCAGCCAGCCCAATCTACCTCCATTAAGCGTTTGTTGGCCTTGAGAAAATTCGACTGCAAGGGTTGCAAAGTTCTCTCCGTTGGCAACGCGATGATAAATGTCACTGACTAAATTTTCTGCTTTCTCTATTTGTTTAACCGATGCTGAGGAAGAGACTGTGATGAGCATGTGCGACAGGTCGTAATCATAGTTGAGAGCATCACGATCCTTTTGCAGAATTAAAAAACTCTCCAGTTCACTTGGTGAAACAAGAATTCTTGAAGCAACGTCTCGTTGACGCAGCTGATCAATGGTCAGTTGTTCTCTTAGTTCTTGACGGTAGGCCTCGTAACCTATTCCCTCTTCCGCTAGCACTTGGGGAAACTCAGCAAACGATACGTTGTTTTTCTGTGCCACGTTTGTAATCGCCGAGTTCAACACTTCATCCGGGATCCGGATGCCCAAGCGCTCTGCTCGTTGTAATTGGATCCGTTGAATAATCAGGCGTTCGAGCACTTGCGACTCGATTACATTTCTTGGCGGAAGTTGTCCCTGTTGATTTTCAAGATTAGCAATGACAGCCTCCAATTGTTCGTTAAGCTCACTTCTAAGGACGACGCCATCGTTTACAATTGCTGCAATGCCATCCAAGAGTTTGCCAGTACCCCCCAGATCTCTAGTTTGGCTATAGCTAGTGGTATTCCATACGATTGCCAATGTGGCAAGCATTGAGATAAATTTTGGTAAGTGTTTTAACATCATTTATTCCAAATCATAGCCTAATATGCCTCGGTCCAATAGATTTTCAACCGGATCTCCTATATCACTGAGTCCTTTGAAGACGAATTCTATCGAGAAAGAGGTGTCCGTGTCACCATTTCTATAGGCAAGGTGTTTTCTGGAAATGACCCGGATACCCCAGCAACACGACTCATATTCTAGACCAACAAATCGCTCCAAAACCTTTCTATCAAGAATGGAATAGTTGTAACGACCAACGACATTCCAATGATCTCGAACGGGCCAAGAGAAGGATGCATCCAACTGTTTAAGCATATTTCGACGATACCTATAGGCAACATTGAATATTTCCGATTGTTTGGATTTGTATTGGAATCTTGCTGTCGTTTTCATGGATGTGTTGCTGTGCGTGTTCCACATATGACCTAGTTTTACCGACCAGTTTTTATTGATCCTCATGTTCATCATTGCCATATAACCCGAGGAATCTTGTGTCAGCTTTGATTCTGATGGCAGGGCAACTTTCCTGTCTTTAAAATAACGAATTTGACCCAGGGTAAGACCGAAGAGCGAGTTACCATTGTTTGCATCAACAACCTTGGTTGTTATTCCGTAACTGATTTGCGAGGTATCGCCCAATCTGTCTTGACCAACGTATCTGTTTTTTCGAAACAATTGAATCCCATTCATATCTGGCACTATGGTGTCAAAAATTGGAAAATCGTCTTGATTTCTATAGGGGATATAAACCCTTAGAATTCTTGGCTCCAGGGTTTGTAAGTAGCGTCCATTTTTCCAGGTTTTTTGAAACACTCCGGTCAAATCCAAGCTGTAAATTGGAACGGCTCTTTCCGGTGAAACACTGCTCATGGAATGGCTGTTATCGTTTGCGGTATGGAGATTGTATTTGGTGAAATCCATAGCCATGGAAGGTGTTATTTTTATGCCATTGAAATTGAGTGGTGCCGAAACTTCTGGCATCACATGGAACCGTGATCCTGAAATTGTTTCTGGTTTGTCAAAAAAAACGACTTCGCTGTCCAAGGCATAGTTCAACCCAAGTGCTTTATTGCCCCACATACCAGAGAAATTAAAATACGGCAAACGTCTGTATGGCTTTTCTTCATCAATGATGGAATCATCAATCATTTGATAGTGGTCCATCCCAATCTCCATGATCCAGTTCTCTGAGTAGTGTTCCAGTTGAATTTCTCTCAGCAAATGCGTTCGACTGGTCGAGCTCATAGTCCCGGTTAAGTCTTCAAAATAACTGTTGTCCGACGCATATTCTCCATTCAATTTCATCCGCCAATTTGATGGTAAATTGATCGTTTGACGATGGGATACGTAAGTTCGATCTTTTTTATATATGTCATCGTTGAGTAGGTAATCGATTTGGGTTATCCCACCTTGGATTGCGGTCAGAAATCTCAATTCTGCAGACAGTTGAACTCCTCTTTTCGCCATCAAAGTGGGTGTGGTTGTAAGATCAATATTCGGGGCCAGATTCCAATAGTATGGCAGGCTAATTTCCAATCCTCTTTTTGAGGATCGGCCCAGGTTCGGTACAAGCAGCCCGGTTTTCCTTTGGTCGTTTATTGGAAAGGAAAGATAGGGCAAATAGATTATCGGAATATCTTTCAATCTCAATACAAGATTTCTCGCTTCGCCTTCTCCAGATTGATTGTTAATGACAATTTTCTTTGCACTCAATTCCCATGAATTATCCACCGAAGTACAGGTGCTGTAAGTGACCTCATCGAGCTCAATATTTGCACCATTTTCCACTCTTATTTGACGGGCAGTTCCTCTGGCTGGAATGGAAAGAATCTGATAGTCGGCACCATCAATGATGGTAGTTTTTTCTTTTGTCAGGAGCTTTGCACTCTCACCAAAGATAATTAAATCAGGATTTTCAAAAACAACACTCTTCGGAATTTGCAGCACACCTGCTGTTTCATCGTAAGAGGCTTCTTCTGCAGTGATAGTACTCAAGCCCGAAGTTATTTTGATTTTTTCTTGAATATCAACCCTGCCGCCTAATTCAGCTTGGATTGAGCCGGCTTCTATGGATAGATTGTTTTCATTGTCTTGGGAAGTGGTTGTAACTTTTCCTATGTTGCTCACCAAACAGGCCGTCAAATCCAAGTTTGATCCGATCGCGAAGGATTGCATTGGCAACACCAATGAAATTGAGACAATGCTGATTGCAATACAAAAACGCAAGATACCTTTCCTGATTGAAACTAAGCTAATTTTATAATGATCCCTGTTTATTTTCCTTACCTTTGTAATCTAATAGAAGCTATTTATGATGTAATATGAATTCAGTCTAACTCAAAACATTATTTTAATTGACAGGGTGGCTTTTTGAACCACGATCACCGATACAAAGACCTAGAAAATTGGTTATCAAATTCTATAGATAAGCCCATCAAGGCGATTATACCAGCCAGCGCAGATGCCAGTTTCAGGCGCTATTTCAGGGTTTTTGTTGATGATCAAAATACCTGTATCGCAGTCGATGCACCTCCTGAATATGAAGATTCTGTGAAATTTGTCAACATCGCTTCGATGCTGGCAGCGATGGGCATCAGAGTCCCGAAAATCATCACAACTAATCTGCAGGAAGGGTTTTTGTTGATCGGTGATTTAGGCAGCGAAACAATGCTGAATGCACTACACCAACAGGAAACCAAGGCCCAAGAGTTCTATGGAGAAGCAATCGACATCCTTTACAAGATGCAAACCAAAGGCTCCAAGCATGTTGATGGCCTGCCTCTGTACAGCAAAGAACTGCTGATGGATGAAATGCGTTTGTTTGTCGATTGGTTCTGTATTTGCCATCTTCAAATTGGTCCTGAAATCATCGACGGTTATGGCTTTGAGAAAATTTTTGACAACCTGGCTGGGCACGCATTGGGTCAGAGCCAGGTGTTCGTCCATCGTGATTTTCACTCGAGAAACATCCTGTTGTCTGAGAAAGGTGACATGGGCGTTGTAGATTTCCAGGATGCTGTAGTGGGACCGATAACCTATGATCTCGTCTCTTTGCTTAAGGATTGTTACATCAGTTGGCCGAGCTCAATAATTGACCGCTGGGTTGATTTTTATTATGCCCGGCTAATGGATCTTGAATTGATTGACAGGGATGCTCAACAATTCAAATTGGACTTTGATTTAATGGGTGTGCAAAGGCATCTGAAAGCTGTTGGCATTTTTTCTAGGCTCAAATATCGGGATGGAAAAGACAGTTATGTTTTGGACATACCAAGAACTCTCGATTACGTGTACGTGACCGCAAAAAACCATCCATTCCTTGAGCCGCTCCACCAATTTATGCATCGGTATGTGTATTAAATGAAGGCAATGATTTTAGCTGCAGGCAGAGGGGAAAGGCTTATGCCTTATACTGGCCAGACTCCCAAACCTCTCTTGATGGTCGACGGCATCAGTTTGTTGGAGAGAAATATAAATGCCTTGTATGGCGCTGGCATTCGAGACATTGTCATCAATACTTCATGGCTGGGGTCGCATATACAAGACTTTGTGACTCAATTGGATCTGCCTGGGCTTCATATTGCATGCGTCCATGAGGGAGACACACCTTTGGGTACCGGAGGCGGTATTTTTAATGCTTTGGACCATTTGCAAGACGGGCCATTTTGGGTCATCAATGCAGACATCATCACAAGTTACAACTTCGCGCCAATTGCTTTGGCAGAAAATTCTTTGGCACACTTGGTCTTGGTTTCCAACCCAGATCATAATGAACACGGGGATTTTGGCTTAGACGGCGATCTGGTATTAAATGAATCCAGCCAGATGCATACTTTCAGCGGCATTAGTTGTCTCTCTCCAGATATTTTTCAAGGGGTGAATCAATCCATATTCTCACTCGCACAACTGCTGCGTAAATTTATCAGACTGGGCTTAGTAAAGGGCGAGTTATTTTTGGGTAAATGGCTTGATGTTGGTACCATTGACCGCTTAAATAAAGCTGATGGCTGATTAAAGAAAATTAACCTAATGAAGCAGAAACCAAAAAAAACCAAGCAAAGGACAACTTTAATCCATTCCGGCAGGGATAAAAAATACAGACAGGGTGCGGTTAATATCCCCCCCTACAGGGCTTCAACCGTTATCTTTGAATCGTTGGCTGAATTTAGAGGGTGGGACGATAGAGAATTCAGGAACTTTGTTTACGGTAGGTTTGGCTCACCCAACAGTCTCGCTTTGGAAGAAGCTTATTCTGAATTGTCAGGAGCCTATCGTTCGGTTGCAACCAATTCAGGGATGTCAGCAATTAATATTGCTGCCAGCGCCTTCCTGAACCAAGGCGATCATGTTTTAGTCACCGAAGGCTCATACGAACCGGCTGGGTTATTTTTTACCAACCATTTGGCACCTTTCGGTGTGGAAGTTGAATTTTTTTCACCCATTATCGGTGAGGGGATAGCTGCAAGGCTAAAACCGAGTACGCGGGTTGTTTATCTTGAAGCGCCCAGTACCACCACGTTCGAAATACACGACATTGAATTACTTGTCAGGATTGTCAGGGAGAAAAGCTCCCAGATGGGCACAAACATTACCATTATTCTGGATAACACATGGGCAGGTCCATTGTTTTTCAGGCCTTTAGAGCACGGGATTGATGTCGAAGTTCAATCTGCAACCAAATATATAGTCGGGCACTCGGATGCCATGTTGGGTATTGTTGCCTGCACTAAAGACAGTTACAAAGCTGTAAAAGCAAGTGCTCTGTTTCAGGGAATTTCAGCCGGTCCAGAAGAATGCTATCTTGGACTGAGGGGCATGAGAACCATGGCGGTCAGAATGGAACAGCAATTTCAGAATGCCATGGAAATTGCTGATTGGCTCGACAATCACTCAACCGTCAAAGCTGTTTTATACCCACCCGCGCCATTTTCCAGATACCACGATCTTTGGAAGAAAACATTCTCTGGCGGCGGTAGTTTAATGGGCATCATTCTTGACAAACAGTACTCCGAAGATGCACTTGCTCATTTATTT
>Ga0257112_10000046_pt1 | contig 45156 bp, 38 predicted proteins | sample LP_taG_5_FD_191565 | JGI IMG/M metagenome (GOLD analysis project Ga0257112, IMG submission 191565) | Marine microbial communities from Northeast Subartic Pacific Ocean, Canada - LP_J_2015_P26_1000m | ecosystem: Environmental > Aquatic > Marine > Oceanic | place: Canada: Northeast Subartic...
CTCTGGAGGATCAAGTAACCAAATTTTTGGCACTATGGATTACAAGGTTTATGAAGATGTTTTAGCAGTTAACACAATAGGACCTTTGAAAATGGCAGAGGCTTTTTACCCTCATGTGAAAGGTAGCCAACTGAAAAAAATTATTACTGTGTCTAGTAGCGAAGGATCAATAGAAACAGCTTTCAAACGTGGAGGCGGGCGCTTGTTTTTTTACCGATCAAGTAAGACGGCACTAAATATGTTAATGGTTAATCTTGCTCTTCAGCTGAAGAGCAGAGGTATTGCTGTAGGCATGGTGAATCCTGGTGCTACCGATACTGATTTTATGACTGGCCTTCCTTTTCCTATGAGAAAGCCTGAAGTTGCTGTAGCCGATATGATTCGCAATATTGAGGACATTACTGTGGAGAACACCGCTGCTTATATCAATTACAATGGCAAACCTGTGCCATGGTAGTTGAGCATTAATTAAACTCGGCTATCCCAGCTAATGATCTTTCAACATTTGTTTCCACACTGGCGATCATTTGGCCTGAAATCAGATCAAATTTGCCAATCTGACCATTAAAGAAATTACCAATAAAAGCATGGTTTCCATCAGACGAAAGACATAAGGATGCCCAACCTGGGCCAGGTAAGATCTTTTCATCAATAATCTCTCCATTTTCTAAATCGTGTTTGCAGAGTGCAAAACCAGATCCAAAATTTGCTTTAATGGAATAGAAATCACCATTAGGTGCGTAGCTTATGGCGATTACCATATTGCCACTATCAGGTTTATAAGTGATAAGGTCATCCATTTGCTGATTATTATTAATATCGTATTGAAAGATTCGATTACCTAATTCAGAAATATAAACGATTTTTGATTCATCGGGATCAAAGGCCGATGCAGTAACCCCTAAAAACCCCGGCATACCTCCATGTGTTTCTGTTTCATAAGTTTCTTTAAGAGCACCATCTGATGAGAAATTATACAAATTGCCGTCACCGTATCTATCAGTATCAGGCATAAAGGGCAGCACTGTACCCAGTTTTCTCGGACCTTCAAGCGCCTTATTATTTGATTCATCACCAACAAGATGCTCACCCAGATAAACGTCGCCACTGTTACTAAAACATGCGTTTGAAAATGAACGAGCTCCAAAATCTATTTGATCAATTTGTTCACCTGTTGGAGCCACCTTTATAACCGAGTAGTTTTGACTATCAAAAGCCCAGAGATTATTACCCTTATCAAACTTGAGACCGCCCACTAAGTGAGTGGTGTGCTGAGTCCAGAGTGTTCCCTTTAAGTTAAGATCATGATCATATTGGATAATTCGTCCGTCACCTGCATGGTCATCATCAGGGTTATTTAGTATTGTTGCTCCAACAAGAATGTCTCCACTCTCAAAAGTTTTTAAATCAGATTCATTGGACATATTGATCTCCTTTTTATATTAAGTGTCCCCATTTTTCTTCGACTAAAGCAAAGATTTCTGGAGCATGTTCAATCAGGTGTTCTCTATTTAACTTAGGGTAGGGTGAAGGGCCATTTTCTTCTGGTAATTGTCTAGTCGCATCGATGAGAATTCTTGAAGACTTACCTCTTGTTTTAGCGCTTGGATCTAAGAAGAAACCTGGTCCATCTTCAATGAGTTTTGCACCTGGGTATGGCTGCCATCTTGCGCCAACGGTTTGAAATACCTCTTTGGTGTTATGGATGTTCACATCTTCATCAACCACAATCACAATTTTTCCTAATGGCAAGAAATTAAATTTCTCAGCAAGCTCTATTGCCTGATGAGGCTTGGTTTTTTCGATGCTAAGAAAAAGAAATCCAACATGATCTATGGGGATATGAAATCCTCTTAGTTCAGGCATAAATTTGGAGAATCCTCTTAGTGAAGCTGCCTCACCTGGAGTTGTAATATAACCTCTTGTAACCCCAGTGAATTGATTGACAATCATTGGATTGACCCTGTGTGTAATTGTTTTGATGTTCATATAGAATTGTTCTTCATGAGGTAAACCCATGTAGCCATACATCTCTCCGAATGGGCCTTCTTTTTCCAGGTCATTTAAAGGGATTTCACCCTCAATAATCATTTCCACATTAGCTGGCACCAGAATATCGCTGTTTTCACATTTGACGACTTCAACTGGCTTACCTTTAAACCCCCCAGCAATCTCGAGTTCATCTTGTCCTGATCTGGCAGTTTTTGAACTACTCATCGCAAAAACAATGGGGTCGGTTCCTAGCACCACCGCAGCCTGAGCCACATCTTCCCCTTTCTCTTTCATGTTCATGAGGAATTTCCATCCATCCTGGCCTTTTTCAGGACTAATACCAATTTTTCTTGGGCCCTTAATCTGCATTCGATATGTACCAACATTTCTTCCAGTTTCCGGGTCAATAGTTACAAGATTACCAGTGTTGATAAATCTGCCATTATCGCCAGGGTTGGTTTGGATGAATGCAAAATCTAAGATATTAATTTCATTTTCTTTTAGGATGACTTCTTTACTTGGGGCAGCTGCTTGATCAATTGTTTTAGTTTCAATAGGTGACAGCTCTCCTATATCCATCATCTTTTTCAACGCTTTTTTGTAATTCTGAACGTGTTGCCCTGCTTCAATATCATCAAGTGGGACACCTATAGCCATGGCCTCATGAGCTGCCATCCCATATTGGTTAATTACGATGGGTCCTTGAATCCATTCACCTGAAATTTTAACGCTCTCTACTATCACCGATGGAGCACCTAGCCATCCATGCTTATCAATGAGTTTATACATAAAACCAGTTAGCTCATACGCGTCTTGGTCAATGGCTTCTATTCGAATGACATTTCCATGTGTCTCAATTGCCTCCATATAATCTCTTAGTGAATCGTATGGTCCTGTTCCAATCATGTTATTGCCTTAAATAAAAACATTTCAAAACATTGTATATTGCTTTAGAAAATAAAAAAGCCCCTTTGCGGGGGCTTTTCTATTATTTACTGAAAAATATTACCACCGTTTGGTGTATCTAATTCCCATTTCTCTTGGTCGGTTAGTATATTGTCTAGCGTTACCGAAGAAGAAGTCAAAGTACCAATCGTTTACAGCGATTTGAGCTCTTTCATCTGTCAGGTTATTGATAAAGAGATCAAGCTCCCAATCATCACCCATAATACCTACTTTCACATCAGCTATGGTGAATGAGGCTTGGTCATATGAATAATCAGGCTGTACCGCACTAACAGTATCACCCGTGTAACTCAATGAGGCTCTCACAAAGCTTTCAGTTGCTCCAAATGCAGCAATATTCAATGATTTCTCAATCCAAAGATTGGATTTGAATTCCGGCACTTGAGGTAACCTCGAGCCTGCTGGGGCACTGCCATCAGCAAGTTCTGTGTTGGTTTTACTATCTCCCCATTGAGAGTTCCAGCCTAATTCAATACTGTCATTGATTGCTGCCAGTACTTCTAATTGTAAACCGCTAGATGTTGCATCACCTAGATTGGCAACCACTTTTTGCCAAGGTTGTCCGCATGCAGGTGCAGGATATGCTTCTGCTGATCCACAAGGGAGGTTACTTGGGTCTACCAATTCAATTTGATAGTTTTCCCAATCCATGGTGAAGTAAGTTACATTTAATCTGACATTGCCATCAGCAAGAGTTGATTTGAAACCAATCTCTTTGTTTAACAGGAAGTCAGCATCGTATGTATCTGGGTAAATAGGTGCAGATGATCTACCTCTATTAACACCGCCTGGTCTGTAGCCTTCTGAATAAAGAGCGTAGACCATCATGTCATCATTGATATTATATTTAATGCTTACTTTAGGGACAAAGTCACTGTTATTTTCATTATCTCTTTTGTTCTTAGGTAAAACCCCATCAGCTGTTAAAGCCCCTTTAGGGTTTTCTACCCAGTACGCCTTATCAGCTTCACGATCAAAGAAACGTCCACCAACAGTGAGTTCCACTTTTTCATTAAATCGATAGTTGACCTCACCGAAAACAGCCATGGTTTGCCATTCAGTTCTATCATAAGATGCCCACCAAACATCAGTTGGTGCTACCGGTAATCTATCAGGCAGGTAAGTTGCTACAGAAGCCATTTGATTAGCGTAACCAAGTGAATTTCTATAATCAACGGTCATAGTTTCAAAGTCCCAACCTTCTTCTCTTTCTTGATAAAAAAGACCTAGTACCCAATCAAGATCATCTGATTGATTTGATAATCTAAATTCTTGAGTCTTAGATGTATTCCACTGGACTAGAGTTTGCCAACCAGGAATATCATTGTATGCGTATGAGGTTCCAACAGGTTGAAAACAATAGCGACTGGTTGATGCGTATCCATTGTAGTAGTAACAGAAGGTACCAAAATACATAGAGTAAGTGGTTCTGTCTTGTTGATAGAAAACATCTCTATCAAAATATGATGTTGCAGAGATTAGCTTTGCAAAACCAAGATCATGTTCTACCGTCAAAGATAGTTGAGTCCAATCATCGTCTCTGGGTTCATCGTAAAAAGAAACCCTTTGAAGATCACCTTTACTTTGGTCAAAGTAGTTATAACCATCAGAATGGTTATTTTGTGCTGAGAGTCCACCCATAACATAACCACCATCAGTGGTCCATTTACCAAAGATTCTTCCACCACTCGTTTTGAAGGTGTTAACATCTTCTCGAACAACTGAAGGGTTAAAGTCCGTATTTTTATTAAGACCAAATCTTGCACTAACGCCTTCTATAACATCAACATAACCGCCATCTTCAGCTGTAAAGCCAACTGCACGGATAGCGAAATTATCAGATATTGGAACGTTAACCATACCGCTGATGTCCCAGCTGTCTTCATTTCTAGGGGATGTTGCTGAAGCTCTCAATGTCATATCGACACTAGCTGCGAATTCGCTGGTATCAGGTTTATTGGTAATGATTCTAATAGCGCCTGATTGAGCACTTGAACCGTAAAGACTTCCTTGTGGTCCAGCCAGTGCTTCAATACGAGCAATATCAACCATTCGTACATCGACTGCCATACCGGACTGAGTAATTGGTTGCTCATCTAGGTATAAAGCTGATGATTCTTCTGATATGAAAGTTCCGTTATCGTCTGCTATACCACGGAAATACACCTTACCAGTCCCTGGAGTGTAGTTAACATAACTCATAGCTGGTATAAGTTTTGCGTAATCTTCCATGTTAACAACTTGAGCTTTCTTAAGAGCGCTTTCTGTAATGGCTTGAACATTACCAGCAATATCTTGCAGGCTTTCGGCCTTCTTTGTTGCTGTTACAACAATCTCTTCAAGTTGAGCTTGTGTTGTAGTGTAACCAGCTAGTGCTGCTGAAACAGCTGCCGCGACACCTGTAACTTTTTGTGTTCTAGTTAATGTCGACATAAATTTAACCCCTAGTTAAAAAATAATTTATATTAAAAATTTAGATTGCCCTACGCCTTAGCCTAAGACATAACTCTATTTCGAGATACTATAGGATAATAAGCATAATACAACCATTAATCCAGAGTCTTCTTTTGTTAATTTTAACTACTAATTGCATTCTTTGTTGCAAGATAACAACACATAGGTGCCTGATAGTGTTTAAGTTGTTGTTAATAAATAATAACTATTAGTTTTATACTGATTAATGTTTCGCAAATAAATGTTTCTTTTTACAGGGGTTAAATCTTTAAGTAAACTTCTTATAAATAAGCACTTTAGGTAAGAATTATGAACATAGGTGAACCATTAAAAGAACTTGGCGATATAGATTATATGCCCTTAAGAGATAAGATTCTCTCTCTTGACGATAACACTTGGGATGAGAATGTAAGTCGCCAGGAAATGTTTGATGTGCATAAAAAAACCAGTTCTTTGGTGATGGTTTTTTGTGATGGTTGGCCTGAGATGACTGTTTCAAAGGAGGTCGCTTGGGATTGTCTTGCAGATAGTGCTGTGCCACTAATGGATCAGATTATTAACAAACACTATGAGCCGGGAGGCATGATTATTAGAGCTATGGCTGCAAAGTTATTTGCAGGTGAGAGGATTACTCCTCACACAGATAAACACCCGTCCTTCCATCTCGCACACCGAATACATATCCCGATAACAACCAATGATCATGTGAGATTTACAATAGGTGGCCGACCTTTTCATCTAAAGGTTGGTAAGGCTTATGAAGTAAACAACCAATCCACCCACAGTGTTATGAATCGAGGCGATGAGGATAGAATTACATTTATTTTCGACTACATGCCGCCAGCTATAAAATCTAAAGCAAAGTCACTGAGTTAAAGTTAGTTCTAGTTTTTTATATCCAATCGATCGATTAAGGGTCTAAGCGTTGTCATTAATGGTCCAATATGGCTTTCGTAATTTTTCCAAGCGTGCATTGCTCCTTTGTAAATTGGTTGTCTCACTTGCTCTGAACTAGCAGTGTTAATGGATCTTTTTGTTTCATAAAATTTTAAACATTCATTTTCCCATTCGAGCCCACAATAATCCAATAACTGACGTGTTTCTTTTTCCTGATTGGCTATAAGATTTTCATACTGAAGGTCCAGTATCTCACCAGGAAATAGTTGGTGCCAATGGTCCATAATTCTTTGGTATTCCAAATAATATTCACCAACCTCAAATAGATCATAACTCCATGATTGTCCTTTATAAAACAATTGCTTATAAGAACTAATACAACTGTCCAGAGGGTGTCTCATCGCATTAATAACTTTGGCATTCGGTAGTATCAATTTTAAGAACCCAATGTGAGCAAAGTTGTTTGGCATTTTATCAATGAAATGAGGTTTATCAGTTCTATATCGCTTAGTTGTGGTGAGATAGTTATCACCAAATTCAACGAATTCCTCATTTGTCATCTCCTTCACTGCATCAGGGTATTTGACACCTCTGGGTTTAGATTTTGTAAGCTGCCTACCTAATAATGATAAATCTGGTAATTCTTTAGTGCCTTCTACTTTGCTGTGACTGGCTAAGATTTGTTCAACAAGAGTTGACCCTGATCTTGGGAGTCCCACTATAAAAATTGGTGCATTACTCTGAGAGCCCATATTTTTCTTAGACTCAACAAACTCTTTATCAAACACTTCAATCAAAGCATCATGAGTCACTTGTGTTTGCACTGAATCATAAATTTCTTCCTGTCTCCTCATGTTATTCCCAGTTTCAAAGTGTGCCCACGCTTCATCGTATTGTTTTTCTTTTTCTTTCGAGTTAGCTAGAGCAATATGAAAAAATGCCTTGTTACTTGAAGGCATAACTTCATTTTGTACATGTTCTTCCATTGCTTCTATTTCGGAGTCCTCAAAGGTATAAGTTTTGAGGTTAGCTAGGCTCCAATAGGCTTCTGCAAATAAGGGTTGAATTTCAATACATTTTTTATAAACAGCAACAGAGTCATCATAATTCCCCACTGTTTTTAGTATGTTTCCTAGTCCCATATTGCTACCTAAATGATCAGGCTCAATTTTGAGTGCTTGATGATAAGCTTCTATGGAGCCTTCATGATCAGACATTTTTCCAAGAATACTGCCTCTAATCATAAAACCAAAGGGCAGATCTGGTTGAAGTTGTATAACTCTTTGAACGGCATCAAGAGCTTTACCATAGCTTTCTATTTCCGTATAGGATTCAGCTAAATCACCCCAAGCCCCAGCAAATTTTGGTTTGAGTTCTACAGCTCTTTCTAAAAGCACTATGGCATCTTCTTTTTGTTCCATTTTTGAAGCTATCGATGCCAACAGTCTCAGACCATTCACATCATCAGGCTGTTTCTTTAATGCTTCCCTACAAATTTGTTCAGCCTCTTCAATTTCCCCCCTCGTGAAGTGTTGCATTGCTGTTGCCAATTGTTCCTGGATAGGGTTAAGAGCTAATGCAGATTTATAAGATTCATCAGCCTCTTCTTTTCGACCAAGAGCCGAAAATACTTTTCCAAGTTTTATGAATGCATCTGGATTGTTAGGATTAAGTTCAGTGGCTTTTTTGAAGGATTCTAGAGCCTTCTCTGGTTTATTTTGTGCCAATAGAGCATTGCCTAATTCTTCATGTGCTTGAGGAAAATCTGGGAACATTCTGAGCGCGTGTTTTAATCGCTTAACTGCTGAACCAGATCGACCTTGACGTATTAGTGCAACACATAAAAGCACTTGCATATTAGGGTCTCCACTAGAGATATTTTTTAATGAAGAACGACAGATATTCTCTGCCATTTTAGCGTCGCCTGCATTGAGGAATGCTTTCGCTCTATCAAAAGAAGCTTTTAAAGCAGAAATTTGGTCTTTAGCCATACTATAAAATTAAATTATGAGGGCTCAGGATATAGTTTTTGATTGTTTTTGGCGATGCATTATCCATCCAGCAATACCAACACCAATTGTAACCAGTAGGATTAAGATTGTCGCAAGAGCATTAATATCAGGTGCAATGCCTAATCTAACTTTTGAGAAAATCAACATAGGTAGAGTGGTGGCTCCTGGACCAGATACAAAACTTGAGATTACTAAATCATCTAGAGAAAGAGTAAATGCCAACAACCACCCAGAAACCATGGCAGGCAGAATAATAGGTAATGTAATGTCCCAGATTACTCTTGCAGGTCTTGCCCCAAGATCCAAGGCAGCTTCTTCCAATGATTCATTAATTTCTGTTAGTCTCGATTGAATGATCACTGCAACGTAAGCCATGGAGAATGTTATATGCGCAATGGTAATTGTGTTCATTCCTCTTTGACTGGGCCATCCAATCAGATTTTGAAGGCTCACAAAGAGTAGCAATAATGCTAAGCCTGTGATTACTTCTGGCATTACCAATGGAGCAGCAATCATCCCCGTAAACAGCAAACGACCTTTAAACGCTCTTAATCTTGCAAGAATTAAACCCGCCATTGTCCCAAAAATAGTGGCAACTGTTGCTGAAATTGCTGCAATTCTGAAGCTCAGTAAGGCAGCATTGAGGATATTTTCATTATTGAGTAACTCTATATACCACCTGATCGACCAACCACCCCAGACGGTGACAAGTCTGGAGTCATTAAAGGAATAAATGATCACCAGTAAAATTGGAATATAGAGAAATGCAAACCCAAAGCAGAGCATTGAAAAGATAAATGTTGATCTTTTATTCATGATTCGCTCAGGAGTTCTTCGTTCTGCCTTTTTTGGAAATACACTATAGGTAATACTAAGAGGAGTACTAAAACAATCGCTACTGCTGATGCCACTGGCCAGTCTCTGTTTAAGAAGAACTCATCAAACAAGACTCTACCAATCATGAGTGTATCAGCACCTCCTAATAATGCAGGAATCACATACTCACCGATAGCAGGTATGAACATCAGACAACAACCAGCTATTATTCCAGGAACCGAGAGTGGAAGTGTGACATCCTTAAAGACTTCCCACCTCTTGGCTCCAAGGTCTGATGCTGCTTCCAGCAATCTAATGTCTAGCTTTTCAAGGTTTGCATAAAGTGGAAGAATCATGAACGGCAAATATGAATAAATCATCCCAATGTATACTGCAGTATCGGTGTAAAGTAGTTCTAAAGGTTGATCAATGATACCAGTCCAAAGTAAAAAGCCATTCAATAGGCCCTTTGTTTTTAGGATGCCCATCCAAGCATAAACTCTAAGTAGAAATGAAATCCAAAACGGTATGACTACCATCAAGAGCAAAATATTTCTAGTGGGTTGTGGTGATCTGGCAATTCCATAGGCAATTGGATAACCAATCAGTAATGCAAGTATTGTTGAAATAAAGGCTAATTTCACGGAGTTTAGATAAGTTACAAAATAGAGAGAATCCTGAAATAAATAAAGATAGTTATCAAATGTCGTGAATATCGAGAATGATCCATTTTCACTCTCTTGAAATAAGGGTGTAAAAGGCGGTTGAGCAACGATTGGATCAGCTAAACTAATTTTTAAGACAATCAGAAAAGGCGCCAAGAAAAACAGCAGTAACCATAAGTAAGGGATGGCAACAATCGTATTTTTCCAGAGCCTATCTCTGAAAGAATTATCCAGACTTATGAGTAATCCTGACACTAGCTCTCCAGTAAAATTAAACTGTCTGATTCCCAAGAGAGATAGACTTCATCTGCCCATTTGATGGTATGTTCTGATCTGATTCTATTCTGTTGGCTAACTTGAATGATCTGTCCATTATTAGTTCGAACACGATAAATTGAAAGATTTCCAAAATAGCCAAAATCTTCCACAATTCCAGTGACAAAATCTATATTTTCATCAGTGGGCTGTTGCTTATCAATCATCACTTTTTCTGGCCTTAATGCGACAGAGATCTCTTTTATATTATAAGCGTGGCTAGGCTTTTGTAGCACAATGTCTCCTCCTAGTGCTTCACAGTGAATCGATACATCTTGTTCATTAGAATCAATAACCGTGGCATCAAACATGTTGATATTGCCAATAAAGTCAGCAACAAATTTATTTTTAGGGTGCTCATAGATCAAATTAGGAGCTCCAATTTGAACGAATTCACCTTCTTCCATAACAGCTATTCGATCAGAAAGAGTCATGGCCTCTTCTTGATCATGCGTGACGATTACAAAGGTAACTCCCAGTTCTTCTTGTATATCGATGAGTTCAAATTGTGTGCTTTGCCTGAGTTTTTTATCTAGAGCTGCTAGGGGTTCGTCCAGAAGCAGCACTTTTGGTTCCTTGATTAGAGATCTTGCAAGGGCGACTCTTTGTGACTGCCCGCCTGATAGTTGATTGGGTTTTCTTTTGCCATACTCAGAGAGCTTTACCAGGGTCAGCATTTTACTCACCCTCTCTTGAATAATATCTTTGGCTACACCTTCTTTTTTCAACCCATAGGCAATATTGTCAAAAACCGTCATGTGAGGGAATAGGGCATAATTTTGAAACATAATATTTACTGGGCGTCTATACGGAGGGACATTTGTCATGTCTATTCCATCAATAAAAATTTTACCTTCAGTGGGAATTTCTAAGCCGGCCATCATTCTTAATAGGGTTGTTTTCCCTGACCCTGACGCCCCAAGAATTGAGAATAATTCACCCTTCTTGATATCGAGATCCACTTTGTAGACAGCGGCAAAATCACCAAAATATTTGCTGATCCCTCTTATTTCAATAAATGCCTTTTCATTATCATTCATAATTTCTTCTCAAATTATTATTTTTTCTTATACCCAATTTTGTACCTAGTAAATGCTCTTGTTCTCATTCTTTCATATTTTGGCTGCATAACTTCAGACAGTTGTATACGCTTCATTATATCTGGTGTTGGATAGATTGCAGGATCATCAAGAATTTCTTTTTCAATGAATTCATCGGCAGCTGGTATGGGGCTTGCATAGTGTGTGAGATTCACAAAATCAGCACTTACCTCTGGTCTTAGAAGATAGTCCAATAAAAGATAGGCATTTTCTTTATGTGGTGCATCATTTGGAATGAGGAGGATATCCACCCACATTAAACCACCCTCAGACGGAACAAAATATCGTAGATCAACATCTTTTCCAGCTTCTTTCGCTCTCATTTTAGCAGTCGCATAATCTCCAGCCCAACTCATTGATAGACAAAGGTCCCCATTAGGTAAGTCATTCAGAAAAGTGGTTGATGTAAATTTTTTGATATAAGGCCTTGTACCAAGTAATAAATCTTCTGCTTCTCTGAGTGCATTTGGGTCTTTAGTGTCATCTTGATAGCCTAAATATATTAGCGCCTGAGGAATCACATCTGTTGGTGAATCCAATATACTGACCCCACAATCAGCAAATTTTGATAGAACCTCAGGATCATAAAGCATGTCACCGCTGCCAATGGGTGCATCTGGAAATCTCTCAAAGATCATATCAGCATTATAAGCGATGCCGGTGGAACCATAGCTATAAGGGATCATAACTTGATTACCCGGGTCAAACTTACTCATCAGTTGCATTATTTCAGGGTCAAGTAGATTAATATTTTTTAATTTAGAGGTATCAATTTCATGAAAAATATTAAGCGGCATTAATCTCTTAGAGTACATGCTTGAATGAATAATAAGATCGTATCCAGAGTTACCACTGAGAAGCTTTGCTTCAACCATCTCTGAAGAGTCATATTGATCATAATTGACCTTTATTCCAAACTCATTCTGAAAATTTTTGATGGTTTCCTCACCTATGTAATCAGCCCAATTGAAGAAATTTACTATCCTCTTGTCTTGGGCTTCAGTGGATTGTACGAGACAAATCAAAACTAAGTTAAAGCAAATAAATTTTGCCTTTAATCCTTTAAAACTAGATATTGTTATCATGCTTGTTTTTTGTCTCCATAAAAATTAGTGAGAAGAACGCCCATAATAATCAACAAACATCCCCCTAACATTGTTAATGTTATCGTTTCTTTTAACAAAAGATAAGCCCAAAGCATACCAAAGACTGGGACTAACATGGCGATAATTGAGGTGCTAATAGGCCCAACATTCTTGATTAAAATAAAATAGGGAAGATAAGCTAAACCAGTGCAAAAAATTCCGAGGAAGAGGATACTGAAGAGAACTTTTGTATTTAAACCCATCAAGTTAAGCGGCTCAAAGTATAAAAAGGGGCTAATTAAAACAGTTGCTATGATCACCGTGATAGCCGCCATTGCTTTTGTGTCAACTATATTGAGTTTATAAATGTAAACCATTGAGATGCCATAAAAAGCAGCGCCCATTGCTGCAGCTAATATAGGCAATAGATTAAAATCTAGCGCTTCGAATCCAACAAAGATGATTAAGCCAGCTAACCCTATCACTATCCCACTAAATTGTATGATTCTAAATTTGAACCCCAAAATAAGCATTGAAAAGAGGAAAGCAAATAATGGAGTGCTGCCATTAATGACTGCCATAGAGCTTGCATTAATATGCAAAGCTGCATAAGCAAAACAATAAAAAGGGAGAGCAACATTAGTTGCCCCAATAATTATTAAGGGTAATAAATGCTTCTTAAAAATAGACCAATGATGCTTTTTAAGAAAAATAATACCTAAGAGTAAAGAAGCAATAACTAATCTCAAGAAGACTAAGCCAATAGCGCCTACTTCAGGGGTTGCTATTTTAATAAAAACAAAGGCACTTCCCCAAACAGCCGATAGTCCAAGAATATAAATCCAGTCCAGAATAGATGGTTTTTGATCCAAAACTTTAACTCCTGATAAGAAGGGTTAAATTATAACTTTTTCAGGCCATTATTTATTAAACCTCTGGCGATAATAAGTCGTTGTATCTCAGAAGTCCCTTCCCATATTCGATCAACCCTTAGTTCCCTATAGAAACGTTCAGCTGCAAATTCTCTCATATACCCTCTACCGCCAAAAATTTGTACCACACGATCTGCTACTTTATTCGCCATTTCTGAGGCAAATAATTTGACCGCTGAACATCGATAATGCAGAGCTTTAATATCATCACCTCGATCATGAGCTGTGGCAGTTTCATAAAGCATTAATCTGGCTGCCCAAAGTTCTGTCACACTATCTGCCAGCATAAATTGGATTGCCTGTTGCTCAGCCAATATTCCACCCTTAACTTTACGATCTTTACTAAATTCAGTAGCTTCCTCGATTAATCTTGCTGCCGCTCCACAGCACCTTGCAGCAATCATTAACCGCTCTCTTCTGAACCAGGCTAATGAGAAGGTCATTCCACCTCCTTCATCGCCTATTAGATTTTCTTCTGGGATAAACACGTCATTGAATTTATAAATTGGGTGATGACTATCAAAAGTATGAGAAAACTTCGGTGTTCTGACATGCTCAATTCCTTCTTGATCCATATCTAGGAAAAAAAGTGCATCGCCAATTTCATTCTCCCCATCTTGAATAACCGCCTGAATGAAAAAGAAATCCGCATGATTGGCACCTGTAACAAACCATTTTTCCCCATTGACTGTATACCCGCCTTCAACTTTTTTTGCAGTAGCGCTCACATCCAGTTCTGATCCTGATTCCGGTTCTGTGATCGCATAACACTCATGCTTCCTTCCATCTATGAGAGGAAGAATGTATTTATCAATTTGCTCTTGATTGCACGCCTCCAGCATCCAAGCTTGAGGCTCTGAAAAGCACCATGTGAGTGCATTAGTGCTCTTCCCTAGAACTTCCCATACAGCGACTTGTTCTAAATTGCTTAATTGTTGTCCGCCGATATCTTTTGGCATATCCATACTAGATAGACCCAAATCAATTGCCATTTGACGGTGTTTTTGATCGACTTCATTCGGAACTTTTCCTTCATTCATCTCTGCTTCAACCTCCCAAGGTTGAGTTGTTTCCAGAAACTTCTCAGCTATTCCTATCCAATGCTTAGTATTGTCTGGCAAATTTATATGCATGTCTTTCTCCACAACATTGATGAAAAACTAATATTACTCTGAATGAAAATCAGATGTTATTAAAAAATTGTAAATCAGACCTTAATATCCAAGTATTCTGGCACCGTCTCATTTGCCAGAAAAGTTCTAAGCATTGCATTGACCTCGTCTGGAGCATCTTGCTGAACATGGTGCGAAATCCCCTTAAAATAGCGGATTGTGAAATCTTCCACATACTCCTTTGTGCCCAATGTGCTAGTCATCGACAGTGCAATATCCTTTTCACCCCAAAGCATCAGTGTCGGCACCTCTATCTTTGGGAAGCCAAGCTTCCACTGTCGATAGAGACCGCCACCGCGTAATAAGGCACGATAATAATTAATCATTGCTGTTCGGTTTTGAGGGCGGGATGCATTTTCATCGAACAACGCCACAACTTCATTTGGATAATTCCTGCGAGCAGCAGCACCACCTCTGATTAATCTCCCAGCCGAGATGTTCCTCGATATCATTTCTGGCAGCCAAGGCAACTGGAAGAATAGGACATACCAAGACCGAAACAGTTGCTCAAAACCCTTCGTCATTGCCTTAAGAAAAGGAGCGGGATGAGGCAAATTACAGATTACTAGGCGATTGATGGTGCCAGGATATCGCATGGCGAAATGCCATGCTATCAAAGCGCCCCAGTCATGGGCTAGAATTATGACCTCTTTTGCACCCGAAGCCTTTATGAGCGCTGCCACATCCTCCATGAGGATTTCTAACTGATAATGTTTCATTCCTTTGGGCACTTGTGTGTTACCGTACCCACGCAGATTTGGTGCCCAGACTCGGTAGCCCAAGCCCGCCAAGTAGGGCATCTGAAACCGCCAGGTGATGCTGTGTTCGGGCCAGCCATGTAGGCAAAGCACCAGTCTCTCTCCCTCACCCTGAGTGTCGACTTCAAATTCAATTCCATTAGCCTCAACTGAGATCGTATCAACTGTTTTGATTATTTCTGATGTTTTTCGCATTACAGACTTTCACAATTTTCCTTTGCAACTGATTTCTATTTGGATACCATATCAGTATATGATGTATTTACTGCACTCACGTTTCAATATTATCTATACCAGAAACTAATCTGCGTATTTGGAGCCTCGACTGGCTCAACAGAATCATTTTTCCAACCTAAAGATAGAGCAATCGTATGAGTAAGAGATCATTAAAGAAAAGCAACGAACATTTTAAAAAAGCCATTCAGAAAATTCCGTTAGGAGTGACTTCAAATTTCAGATATTGGGGCGATGATGAAACGATTTACATCGACCATGCTTCCGGCTGTCGATTATGGGATATCGATGGCAATGAATACATCGATTATCGGCTAGCTTATGGACCATATATTCTTGGTTATGCAGATCCTAGAGTTGATGAAGCAGCTAGACAGGGCATAGAGATTGGCGGTGTTTTTGCTTTGTCAACAGAATTGGAGTACGAACTAGCTGATAAAATTTCTTCGATGGTGCCAGCGGCAGAATTGGTTCGTTTTTCTAACTCAGGTACAGAGGCTGTTATGGCGGCTTTAAGGGTTGCAAGAGCTTATAGTAAGAGAGATGAATTCATTATGATTGAAGGCGGTTATCACGGTGTCTCAGATTCAGTTATGTGGGATATTGATTTGGATGAATGGGATCCCAGTGCCGGTTCACCGATTCTGGCTTCTTCAAGCCTTGGAGTGCCAAAGCATAACGCAGAGATGTTGCATCTTGTCCCGATGAATGATGCTTCTCGTTTGGAAGATTTGCTAAAAGAAAAGCATAACGATATAGGCGCTTTACTCATTGAGCCTATCTTGGGGAATTGCTGCTCTATTGCGGCCACACAAGAATATGTGAATGCAGTGCGCTCACTGTGCGATCAATACAATATTGTACTAGTAATTGATGAAGTTAAAACAGGGTTTAGAGTAGCTAAAGGTGGCGTTCAGGAACTTTATGGAGTCGAGGCTGATTTATGCACATTTGCTAAATCTATGGCTAACGGTTACCCAATTGCTGCAGTTTGTGGAAAAGAAGAATTAATGAGATCTATTAAATATGGAGGTGTTCTTCATGGGGGAACATTCACTGCTCATTCTGTTGCAATTTCAGCAGCCAATAAGACTTTAGACATTCTTCAAAACACGAATGCCCTTGAGACAGTTAATCAATACGGCACAGACTTGAGAGACGGACTTAGTAAAATTTTGTCAAATCATAATGTCGCTCACTGCTTTACGGGTCACCCAGCAATGTCCGGCTTATTTTTATCTGAAGATGCTCCAACGAATGCCCGTGACTTTAAAGGTTCAGATTACCCATTTTATGAAAAACTTGCTGAAGAAATGCTTGAAGATGGGGTATTATGCGAGTTTGATCCGAGAGAGCCTTGGTTTATATGTGAAGCTCATGCTAAGGATGCATTAAAGCCTACGTTGGATGCTTTTGAAGTCGCTCTTGAGAGATCATTAGGAGGATAATGAATTGAATAAGTATGACGCCATAGTAATCGGAGCAGGCCATAATGGTTTAACCAATGCTGCTTATCTGGCTAAGTCAGGTTTAAAGGTACTTGTCTTAGAGAAAAATGAGTACATCGGCGGGGCAGCTGTTAGTCGAGAATTACATGACGGATGGACCTACTCAAATTGCTCTTATGTTTGTAGTTTGTTAAGACCTGAAATTTATCGAGATCTGAATTTACAAAAACATGGTTTACAAGTTCTTGCCTACGGAGGCAGTGTTTCCTTTACAAAAGATGGCGACATCTTTGGAGCGTACTCTGATCAGGACTTATTCCGAAGAGAGATAGGTCGTTTCTCCAAGAAGGATGCTGACGCATACGTTCGATTCACTAGAGATGTATCAAAGCAGTGCCGATTTATTAAACCCCTGCTATTAAGAACACCTCCAGATCCTACCTCTTTCAGACCTAAAGACCTTGAGGAATTATTGTATTTATTCAAGCGATTATACGGGTTAGGTGAACAAACCATGTACGATACGATACGTTTTTATACTATGAGTGCGGCTGAATATCTGGACGAATACTTTGAGTCGGATGTTGTGAAAGCGGCTCTGTCTGGTAGCGGTATTATTGGAACAGCACTTGGTCCATATTCACCCGGAACAGCCTATGTTTTATTGCATCACTATATGGGTGAAGTCGATGGAAGTATTGGTTCTTGGGGATTTGCTCGAGGCGGTATGGGTGCTGTTTCAAAATCCCTCGCAGGGGCACTTCAGGAGTATGATGGTGAAATTCTAACTAATGCAGAAGTTACTCAAGTTCAAGTTAAGAACGGTAAAACCACTGGCGTGGTTTTAGCCAATGGTGATGAATATCATGCAAAGAATGTTGTGTCTAATCTAGATGCGAGGCGCACCTATCAAGATCTATTTGACCCTCAAGATCTGAATGAAAAATTACTCAAACAAGTCGATAATTACAAATTCAATGGGTCTTCAGGCAAGTTAAATATTGCCCTAGACGGTCTCCCTGAGTTTCCAGCTATGGGAAAAAATAACCCACTGATATACGCAGATATGCATTTTATTGATTCATTGGAAAGAATGGAGAGAGCTTACGATGATTGGAAGAACGGTCGTTGGTCACAAGACCCTTATTGTGATGTCCTTCTTCCCACTATGACTGACCCGACAATGGCCCCTCCTGGTAAGCACTATATGTCAGTGTTTGTCCAGTACGCGCCACCAAAACTAGCAACCGGTGAATGGACTGACGAAGATCGAGAAGGGTTTGGTAAAACAGTGATTGACCAGATAGGCGAATACAGTCCCAATTTTAAAGACCTGATTGTTCACGCAGAAATAAGGACACCTCAAGATATTGAGGATGAGGTCGGGTTAACAGAAGGCAATATTTTCCAAGGCGAATTATCGATGGATCAGATGTTTTTCAATAGACCATTTCCTGGTTATGCACAGTTTAGAGGCCCAGTAAAAGGCTTTTATATGTGTGGATCCAGTACCCATCCTGGTGGTGGAGTAATGGCTGCCCCAGGGGCTAACGCGGCTAGAGAGATGCTGTTTGATTTAAAGCGAAAAAATATCGTTCCAGCGGCAGAAAATGATGACTAGAAAAAATAAAAATATAGCGATTATTGGAGGGGGCCATAACGGTCTAATTTGTGGATCATATCTAGCTAAGGCAGGCTTTAAAGTCGATCTTTATGAAGCACGTTCTGACATAGGGGGCATGGCTTCAACTAGGGAATTAGCAGATGGGTACAAGGTTCCAGGAGCTGCTCATTTGTTGCATCAAATTGATTCTGGAATTCAAAAGTCTCTAAAACTTAAGCAACACGGTCTTTCATATGCGGCTAGTGGGCTAAAAACTGTGTCGATTAATCCCAAGGGTAACGCCTTGATTTTTGATGACGATAATATCAGCGGAGATGACATTACCTTAAGAGAGCAAGATCAATATAAAGAATTCAAAATCAACATGAAAGGGCTTTCTGGGTTTTTCAAAAAAACTTATCAATCTAGACCACCAAGATTAGGTTCCGAGGATAGAAAAGATCTAACAGGCCTCATGAGCCTTGGATGGAACCTTAGAACTATGGGCAAGGATTCCATGAGAAATATGCTGAAATTTATTGCTGTTAATATTCATGATGTTCTCAACGAATATTTTGAACATGAGCATATTAAAGGATCAATTGCACTTGATGCTTTGCTAGGAAATCGATTGGGACCAAGAACAAATAACAGTGTGATTACCTATTTGCACCAACTAACCGGTGATCTTAATGGAGTCCAAGGAAGCTATGCTATTCCAAAGGGTGGAATGAATTCTTACACACAAGCACTTCAAAAAGCTGCTGAGAGTGCTGGCGTTACTGTTCATTTGAATTCACCAATTAAACAAATTGATTTGGATGATGAGAATAAAGTTAAAGGTCTTATTTTAGAGAATGGTGAGACAGTTCAAGCTGACATTGTGGTGTCTGGTATTGATCCCCGAAGCACTTTTATGTGTTTAGTTGGACCTAAGTATTTAGAACCAGGTGTAGTACATAAAATCAGCAATATCAGAATGCGAGGCAATACCTCTAAGCTGCATTTGGCTTTATCTGGATTGCCTGTTTTTAAAGGGGTTGAGCCTGATGATCTGGGCCATCGAATCATTAATGCCCCGACCATGAAATACTTAGAATTAGCCCATGATTTTACAAAATATGGGCAATATTCAGACGAGTTACCCATGGAGATTATTATTCCATCGATTCATGACGACACTTTGGCACCAAAAGGTCGTCATGTGTTATCTGCAATCGTGAACAATACTGCATATCATTTAAAAGACGGTTGGGATGATTCAAAACCAAAGATCCTAGAAAATTGTCTTAACCAATTAGAAAACATGGCACCGGGTATTAAGAAGTTAATTGTCCATGCTGAGTTATTGTCACCTGTAGATTTTGAGAATGAATACGGAATAACCGGCGGACATTGGCATCATGGGGAATTAACTTTTGACCAATTTTTGATGTTAAGACCAATTTCTGGAATGGCCCAATACACATCACCCATTGAGTCACTATATCTTTGTGGAGCTGGTTCTCATCCAGGTGGCGGATTGATGGGACTTGCTGGAAGAAATGCAGCAAATGAAATTATCAGTAGGGAGTCATAAGATGTTGCAGCAAGATCATTACAAACAATCTGTTTACAAGACACCATTTCATGAGAGAACGTCTGCATTGAATATTCTCAATGAATGGGCACGATGGAAAGACTATACAGTTGCCACCAATTATTTTGCAACAGATCTGGAGTATTTTGCTGTAAGAAACACCACAGGGGTTATTGATTACACACCGATGGTGAAGCAAAAAATAACCGGACCTGATGCTGCTGAGTTTGTGAATCGCTTCTTCACCAGAGATATGAATAAAATCTCTATAGGACGGGTTGGTTATGTTGTTTGGTGTGATGAGCAAGGTCAAGTTCTGGATGATGGAACTGTTTTTCATATTAGGGAGAATGAATATTGGTTGTTATGTGTAGAAAGACAGCTCGATAATCTTGGGATAGCTGCGATTGGGTTTGATGTAAAGATCGAAGAAATTACTGATGAGGTTGCTTGTTTAGGAGTACAGGGTCCAACGTCTTGTAGCATTCTTAAAGCCATGGGTTTTGAGGGAATTGAGCACCTTAAACCGTTTGATATCAAGCATTATGATTTTCAGGGTCAAGAGATTATGATTTCAAGAACTGGATTCAGCGGTGATCTTGGCTATGAAGTGTGCATGGTTAATGAAGTGGCTTTGAATTTTTGGGATGACTTATTCGATAAAGGTGAAATATATGGCATACATCCATTCGGTTTAGATGCCTTAGATTTAGTTAGAATCGAGGCTGGCTTGCTAGTCCCAGGCCAAGATTTTATGGTAGCTGAAGATGCTATTAGACCCGGTTCAACCAGGTCACCTTTTGAATTAGGCTTATCTTGGTTAGTGGATTTATCGAAGCCAGTTTTTAATGGACGGCAAGCCTTGTTAGAAGAAAAGAAGAGAGGGTCTCGATACACTTTTGTAAAACTCAATATTAACGGCAATAAGCCTGCAGAAGGTTCCTACCTTTACAATCAATCAGGAAAGAAAATAGGTAACGTTACTTCTGCTATGTTTTCACCCAGTGCTAAAGCAAATATTGCTTTTGCATCACTTCATGATCCTTGGAAAAAAGGAAAGGATAAAATTGTTGCTGAGATCTACTATCAGAAAGACCTAGAGTGGAATAAAGTCATGGAAGAGGCAATAATTGTTACAAAACCATTCTTTGATCCAGACAGGAAAAGAACAACTCCTGCAGAACTATACTAGACTAATTTATGCCACATCGTTTAGATCCACTGTTAAACCCAGCTAGCATTGCCGTTGTCGGCGCGTCAACCTCAGCGGGGGTCGGTAGTAGATTATTAAAAAATCTTCTCCATGGAGGATACGAGGGTAATTTGTATGGCATCAATCCAAAATATGACCAAGTATTGGATGTCCCATGTTTTCCTGATTTCCAATCTTTACCTGAACCAGTTGAGCACGCTATTTTCGCAGTTTCTGATCAAAGACTTGAAGGGCTGGTTGATGCGGCAATCGAGGCAGGTGTTCGGGCTATGACTATATTATCTATGTTGGTAATTGACGATGATTCCACGCCCGTTTTAAAAGATCGACTAGAAGCAAAATTAAAGGACGCAAATGTCCTTTTATGCGGTGCAAACGGTACGGGCTTTTTTAATATTGAAAAGAGTGTTTGGGCTAATGGTTTCGACACCCGGCCTAATCATCAATCCGGTGGTATTTGTTTAATTAGTCAATCTGGCTCTGGTCTTGCAGGAATTATTGATTGTGACGAGCGTATCAACTTGAATCTAGGGGTTTCATCCGGCCAAGAATTAACGACCGGTGCTGAAGATTATCTCGAATACGCTTTGCATCAACCGAGCACCAGAGTCGTAGGGTTGTTCTTGGAAACTATTAGAAAACCCAAGGTTATGATTAAAGCTTTTGAGTTAGCCATAGAAAAAAGGATTCCCATTGTTATTTTAAAAACAGGTAAAACAGCTCGCTCAGCTGAGTTGACCGTTTCACATTCTGGAGGTCTGTCAGGCGAAGATGATTGTTATAACGCTTTGTTTAATAAATACGGAATTCAGCGAGTTAATGATATGGACGAGCTTGCAACAACTCTAATTATGTTTGCTCAACCCCATCAATTAGCTGATGGTGGAATGGTGGCTATACTTGATTCAGGCGGCGAAAGACAGTTAATTATTGATCTTGCTGAGCAACAAGAAGCTGAGTTTGCTGAGTTAAGCCAAGATACTGTCGAAAATCTGGCAGATATATTGGATCCTGGGTTACCTGCAGTTAACCCACTGGATGCTTGGGGTAGAGGATTGGGAGATTCTGATCAGATTATGATTGATTCAATTACAGCCATGTTAATGGATCCGGATGCTTCAATGGGAGCAATCGTTATGGATCGCGGACCCATTAGTAAGATCTACCCAGAATATATTGATTTTATGAAACAGGCTAATGAACAATCTGGTAAGCCTATTTTTCTTGTTTCCAATCGTCAGGGGACTGGTTCTGATCCATTAGTAGCTGAGTCAACTCATGCAGGAATGCCTATAATTGATGGCGTCTATTCTTTCTTAGCAGGAGTGCGATGCATGCATAACTTCAGAGACTTTCTGTCAACCAAAGGCACTATTAATGAAGAGCTACCCCGGTCAATTTTAGAAAAGTATAAACAAGATCTCAGCGAAAGAAGTTCTATCGGAGAGAGTGAGGCATTGAAAATGTTTGCTGAGCTTGGCATTAATTCCAACGAGAGCCATATTGTTGGAGATAGAGATCAGTTGATAGATCAATCAAGATCAATGCAATTTCCATTAGTCTTAAAGACAGCACTAGAAGAGGCCTTACATAAGTCAGAGCTTGACGGCGTATTTCTGGCTATTAACTCAGAGGAGCAGCTTCTAGAATCCTACGATAAGCTCCAGCAGAAATTACCTGGTGATGCGTTGTTGGCTCCAATGATAGAATCAGATGGAGTTGAAATGATCATCGGCATGACCACAGATCAGCAACTTGGACCCATGGTAACTATAGGATTTGGAGGCTATTATGCTGAAGCTTTAAAGGATGCAGTGACTTTGATGCCGCCATTCTCAGAAGAGATTGCAAAGAAAGCAATAGAATCATTAGAAATGAAAACACTTCTTGAAGGGTATCGAGGATCAGATCCAGTTGACATTGATGCATTTACCCAGATGGCTTCAAAGTTTTCACTAATAGCAGTTAAGCTCAAAGAACAGATATGTGAAATTGATATAAATCCCGTAATATTGGGGAAAGATAATTGTATAGCGGTTGATGCATTGATATCGTTGCATCAGCAGAATAATTAAAACTTAAGGAGAACTAATAATGGACGCAAGAAGTGCGAGAAAATATTCCAAAGATGATTGGACGAAACTAGCCAGTGAGGCTGAAAATAAAATTGAAGGCAGGCTCTTTATTAATGGTGAATATGTGGACGCTACTGACGGTGGAAAGTTCGAAGTTATTAACCCAGCAACCAACGAAGTATATGCAACTGTTGCTGCAGGTACAGAGAAAGATATAGACAAGGCAGTAGCCGCAGCTAAAGAGAGTTATAAAGCTCGGTCTTGGTTGAAAATGGCCCCAAGAAAACGCATGGGAATCATGATGAAGTTTGCAGATCTTGTTAACCAAAATGCTGCAGAACTTGCACTTTTAGAGACTATGAACATGGGTAAACCTATTAGTGATTGTTTGAATGTTGATGTGCCAGCTTCAGCGGTCAATATTAAGTTCATGGCTGAATGCATTGATAAAATGTATGGAAAAGTTGCTAACACTCATGACAGTGCATTAAATCTTTCAGTGCGAGAGCCATTCGGTGTGGTGGGTTGTATTTCCCCATGGAATTATCCACTGTTAATGGCTGTCTGGAAAATATCACCCGCTTTAGCGGCTGGTAACTCAGTAGTGCTCAAACCTGATGAACATTCACCCCATTCCTGCATAAAGATTGCAGAACTATTTGTTGAAGCAGGGGGACCTCCAGGGGTCTTGAATGTGGTAAGCGGTCTTGGAGAGGTGGCTGGTAAAGCACTGGCACTTCACCCAGATGTTTTAAAAATTGGTTTCACTGGATCAACAGAGGTTGGAAAATTACTTCTTCAATATGCGGGTCAGTCGAATATGAAAAAGGTTAGCTTGGAAACTGGTGGTAAATCACCCATGATCTTTTTTGCTGACTTGCCTGATATGGATCAAGCCGTTGACACAGCCTATGATTCTATTTATGCGAACATGGGTGAGGTCTGTAATGCTGGGTCTAGAATCTATGTTGAACGAGCTCTCTATGCTGATTTTGTTGATCAATTTATCGCGAAAGGACAAGGGGCATATACTCCAGGTGATCCACTGGATCCTGAGACTAATATGGGCCCATTGGTTACTGCGCAAGCTCAAAAAAGAGTGCTCGGTTTTATTGAATCAGGAAAATCTGAAGGCGCCACATTGAAATTTGGTGGCGGTGTACCGGATGGCCTTGAAGCAGGATGTTTTGTTGAACCAACTCTGTTTTCAGATGTTAACAATGACATGACCATCGGGAGAGAGGAAATCTTTGGACCTGTTGCCTCAATTATACCGTTTGATACCGAAGAAGAAGTCATCAACATGGCTAATGACACCATCTATGGACTGTGTGCTTCTGTGTGGACAAGCAATGTGAGCAGAGCTCACAATATGGCTAAAGCTATTGAATCAGGAATGGTTTATGTCAATTGTTATGACGTTGGTGATCTAACCTTTGAGTTTGGCGGGTACAAACAGTCAGGGAACAGCAAAGATTCATGTTTTGAATCCGTGCTCGGGTACACGCAAAGTAAATCCATTTGGTACAACTTGGGATAAGCACTAATGAATGACACCTTAATTTATGAGGTTGATGGGCCTATTGCAGTACTGACGCTGAATAGACCGGACAAATTGAATGCGATCAACACGAGCATGCTTGAAGCAATTAACGAGGCTATGGACGATGCTGAGGATAACCCCAATGTTCGTGCCATTGTGTTGAAGGGAGCAGGGAAATCTTTTTCTGCTGGCTTTGATCTTAATGACGAGGTTTGGGATACGGAAGACGATGCTGACATGCGTGCAGCCTTGGAGGATGATTTTAACACCATAATGCGTTTTTGGGATTCGCCAAAGCCAACCGTTGCTGTCGTTCAAGGGCATTGTGTTGGCGGTGCTATGGAGATGGCTCTTGCCTGCGATATTACCATAGCTGCAGAAGGTGCCATGTTTGGAGAGCCCGAAGTTTCAATTGCGAGCGGCATTGTAGCGATGCTATTGCCTTGGTTAACAGGCCCTAAATTGGCAAAAGAATTACTCTTAACAGGTAGGATCAAAATACCGTCTCAACGGATCTATGAGATGGGTTTAATTAATCGGGTTGTCAAAGAGTCAGAACTTGATATTGCCGGTATAGAGATGGCTGAAACCATCGCTTCAAATGATCGTCTCAGTGTTGAGATCACAAAGCGTGCTATTAACAGAACTTTAGAGATAGGGGGCATGCGTGAAGCTTTATTGGATGCATTGGAAGCTGATGTTTTATATGAAACAGCTGATAATGATGAAGGTAAAGCATTTTATAAAGTCCTTAAAGATAAAGGATTGAAAGCCGCTAAAGAATGGCGAAAAGAGATCATCAAGAAAGCAAGCTCATAATATGTCCAGCCTTGATGAATTAAATCTTTTTTTAGAATCCCATCCTGATCTAGAAATTCTAGAGCTCTTGGTTCCAGACATGAATGGCATCATACGAGGCAAACGCTTGGATGTTTCAGAGGCAGAAACTTTATTTAGCAAAGGTATTAATTTTCCAGCAGCAACCCATCTTCTTGATTCAAGTGGCAATGTCATCGATGGCCTAGTTCTGGGAACCGATGACGGTGATCCTGATGTTACTGCAAAACCTGTTGCTAATTCACTGACCTCTATTCCTTGGTTGGACAAACCTGCAGCCCAAGCCATGATCACCATGTTTAATCGAAATGGCGAACACTATTCCAATGAGAGTCGAAATATTCTTCGAGATGTTATCAACAAATTTGAAGCCGATGGTTTTCGAGCAACAGTAGCGGTTGAATTGGAGTTTTATTTAATTCAAGACAAAGACGCATTGAGCATTAATCCAAGACACGGACCCTTACCTGGCACAATTCTTCAGGACGAAGGACCTCAAGTCTATTCCATGGAAGATTTGAGGGAGTTAGACCCATTTTTTAATCAATTAAAAGAAGCCTGTAAAATACAGAATATCCCCATGGGTACGACCATATCAGAATTCTCAAGAGGGCAATTTGAAACCAACCTACATCATGTCGATGACCCTTTATTGGCATCTGATCACGCCATACTTTTAAGAAGAGCTGTTCGTGAGACTGCTAAATCGTTTGGACTAGGAGCTACCTTTATGGCTAAACCGTTCATGGAAACCGCAGGCTCAGGGATGCATATTCATATCAGCCTAAAAAATGAAAAAGGCGACCTTCTGTTTCAAACAGATTCTAAGCAAGAGACAAACTATAATCAGAATGTTGAACATGCTGTTGGTGGTCTAGCTCAAACAATGGAAGAAGGGATGGCGATATTTTGTCCAAATGCTAATTCATATCGACGATTTCAACCTGGATTTTTTGCTCCTATAACTCCAAATTGGGGCCCAAATCATCGAAACTTGTCAATTCGTATCCCATTATCTGATTCTGATAATGTGAGAATTGAGCATCGAGCAGCAGGCGCTGATGCCAACCCCTATTTAGTGATGGCTTGTGTTTTGGCAGGAATACATTACGGGTTAAAAAATAAGATCACCCCTCCAGAAATGATTTCTGAAAGAGAAGTCATAGACCCTGAGGTTACATTACCTGTTAAATGGGATAAGGCCTTGGACGCTTTTGAAAATGCAACTATCTTGAATGAATATCTGGGCAATGAATACAGTGATCTATTTTTAAGGTCAAGGCGATGTGAAATGGATCGCTTCACCTCTCAAATCAGCAATAAAGACTTCGAGTGGTATTTGAGAACTATTTAATACCTTACTAAGATGACTTTTTCTGAACTAAGAATTATTGTTGTGGTTTATTTGAGTGTCCTTATTCCCATTATCCTACTTCTAACTCTAAAAAGAAGAAATGAACTGCCGACATCAACACTAAAAATTTATATCTTTTCTTTCTTAATTTGTGCATTGGGTTGGGAATTATGGTTTACCTACGGTTGGATCTCAGGAGATCCTGTGGACATCAGAAGGTCTGAAATTCTGAATTACTTTATTCCAAAAAATATTAATTGGTTAATGAATGCTCTAGGTGATGCAGGCACAGTTTGTCTTGGAGGACTTTTCATTACATCCAAATTATTAGCTAAAGAACAGTCAATACTTGATGGCTGGAGTTGGAAAGTGTTTTTGGTCCTATTAATTTGGTGTGTAGGTCAGAATATTTTTGTTGAGATGTTTCTGTATTACGATCAACTGGCTGTAGGGAAAAGTCTCTCATGGGCACCATTAGCCCCAACAGGACCTTGGTTTAATCCAGTGTTATTTGAGTTTAATGACAGAGCCATAACTCTACAAAGTCAAATTCCTTGGTTATTGATGACCCCAATTCTCTATAAGCTATCAATTTATTTACATAATAAAAATTAATAAACCGCCAAAAGTTTCATTTAAGTTTAAATAGTAATAAGACGATTACTAGAATTGCTGGTATCCATTTCATAGCTTTGATGATTCTTAAATTTCGCTTAAAGTCGATAGATTCGTTAACCCATGGATACGGCTCATCTGGAACTGGCACTCCTAAAAAATTACACAATGGTTGCCATCCATCCTTGGCTGAATGAATCAATAGTCTTTCGGCAGGGATATCTTTCTTCACTAATTCTATGTGTTTATTGAAAACATCAACAGCAAACTCTTTATCTTCAAAACGCCCTGAAAATTCGCCAATCCAAACTGTTCTATCAATCATATCCATTGCTTTATTAGCTCTTGGTAAGACCAACCTTATCCATTTCGGGAAGTTCGGTGTCACTGTATAAATCGTTTCCCTAACGCTTTGATACCAAGCATCAACGTTTCTAATGCCCAAGATTATTTTTGCCTCAGGAAATTCATCAGCTAATTCCTGATAATAAGCAACAGCAGGCCAATCCACAGCAGACTGATACTTTTCAAAAACTTCCTGCCAATTAACCTTCTCGCCTTTTGACGCTTGGTAAAACCATTCAGTTTGCTTTTGATTTTGCATGACTTCTTTCATGTGATGGCATGGCCCGAAACCAAGTTTTTCGAGTGCAACTTTTAACGAAAGCGTTCCAGTTCTTCCAAATCCAGCTCCAATAACTCTCAAGGACATAGTTGTATTCCTGTCTGCAGAACTATTAATTTGATGATCTTTCAATCAGTTCATTTATCATAATTTCACAAAAATCATTTTCTAGTTTTGATGAATTTTCCAGTTCTGCATCTAAGATTAAATAGTTTTCTTCCACACCAAATTCTTTCCATGTTGGATTATTGATTGAATTGGGTGTTCCTTTTGTTGCGAATTCAACCCAGTATTCCATCATCGCTTCTGTCAGTTGTGTATCATCTTCATTGGTTGGCAACCATTCATCGTGGGTATTAAATACATAGGGGATTTCAGCACCATGATAAGACAGTATCTTCTCACTGCCTTCTCGCATTCGAGTAAAATGGTATTGATAGACGTTGTTTCCGTTCTTAGCTAAAGATCTGGCAATGAAAACTGAGGGGCAAAGTGTTACTTGATTTGTTGTCAGATGATCCATGGCAAGTCTTGGGTCTTCTAGATCCAGCAATGAGAGTAATTTTTCTTGATGCTCTGGATAGTAGTTCTCAATAAGCTGATTAATATCGCTTTCTGTGACAGATTCATCGACATACATATAATCCTCATTTTTATTGCTGCCAATCATTAGATCAACATTATTGAATGATCCCTCATCAAGTAATTGAGTCAAATTTTTCGGTATTAATTCCCCATCAATATTCGGTCTGTAGGGATGTCTAAGACTATTTGAAGCTGCCAAGAGACTTTCTGCTGATAAACTTTTCATACTCTGAAAATCAGGGGCATTTAAAACAGCTTGTGTTCTCTCCCCTAACTCCAATGCTTTATTTTTCGGAAACCATCTGAAAAGATTATAAGCACCGCTTTGAATAATGCCTCTTTTAAATAAACCTCTACTTTTTGGTGAGGCAATTAAATAGGAAACATGAGCCCCTCCTGCAGATTCCCCAAAGTAGGTGATATTTTCTGGGTCACCCCCATAAGATGAAATATGATCCTTGACCCATTGCAAAGCCATAATTTCATCTTCAAGTCCAAAATTCCCGGTTTCATTGGGTATTTCAGGGTGAGAGAAAAAACCAAAAATATTCAATCTATAATTGATAGAAACCACCACCACATCTTTAGTGGCAAGATGATGACCTAAATTATTGGGCTCATAGGACCACCCTCCTGTGTCTGCTCCTCCGTGCACCCAAACCATGACGGGTTTCTTACTGGTTTGGTCAAGGGAATTTGTCCATATATTGAGATAGAGACAATCTTCACTGACTGCATCAACATGTTGAAAAACAGAGCGAGGATTATCAAACAACTCTGCAACATCTTGGTACCATTCAGTGGTGTATTCATCTTGCATGCAGGCTGGTTTAAAGCTTTGAGCATTGATAACTTCTGGATCTGGAGATAAAAGAACAGGTGATGTCCATCGTAAATCTCCGATCGGGGGTTTGGCATAAGGGATACCTCTGAAGATGAACAGTTCATTGTCACTATCAAACACCCCTTCAATTTGTGAATTATGCAGATTAATTGATACTCCCACTTCTGAAAGTGTTGCTTTCGCAGGATTAAGAAAGAAAATCAGAGTGATAAGGTACTGAATTATTTGTCTCATTATTTACTCAAATGTTGATCACAACATTGCCAATGATAGAACCTTCTTCAAGCGATTGATGTGCATTAATAATCTCAGACAAGTTAAAGGACTCAGCGATGATAGGAGTGAGTGCATTATCACTAAGGGCAGAAGTAATTCCTTTATTAATATCAACCCTGTCATTTTCTGGAACAATATAGATGAGATAAGTATTTAATTTGACACCTTTGAACATCAAGTTATAGAACGGCAGAGAAGGGTTGGCTTCAGCAACAGAGCCGTAAGCTGCAATGACGCCATTATTTTTTATCACGTGCTCACTGACGGATAAATTTCCACCAAATTCAACCTCAAGTATTCTGTCAACCCCGTAACCTTTCGTGAAATCATTGGCCGCTTCAATCACATCATCTGTTTTATAGTTCACCACTAGATCTGCTCCAGCAGCTTTAGCTACAGTTGCTTTATCATCACTGCTAACTGTCGAGATAACATTTGCCCCTGACCATTTAGCAAGTTGAATGCCCAGATAACCCACAGCTCCAGCACCTCCAGTAATTAATATAGTTTGATTTTCTACTGAACCATCAGAAAAGACACCGTAATAGGCAGTTGAGGCTGGTATTCCTAAGCAAGCTGCAGTTTCAAATGAAACATCTTCAGACATAGTAACCGCTTGAGACGAGGGGAGTGCCATCAGCTCGGCACAGGTTCCATAAGCTCTTCCAAAAGCCCCGTTCCATATCCATACTCGTTCGCCAATGCGATCCTTGCTGACTCCTTCACCGACTTCGACAATAATTCCACCACCATCTGAATGAGGGATGATTTGGGGAAATTGTAACTCTCCTCTTGCTCCTGCTCTGGTCTTTACATCAGAAGGATTGACGCCCGATGCTTTGATTTCAATCAGGACTTCGCCTTCCATCGGAGAAGGATCGTCAATTTTTCCAACATGAAGGACTTCTTCAGCTGAACCAATTGCTTCATACCATGCTGCTTGCATTGTCTATTTCTCTTCCATTTCAATCATTGATAGGTTTTCTGTGTGCCCATCAATGACGAGCATTTGACCCGTGATCTTTTTTGCCAGTGGTGACAGCAGATATACTATCATTCCCACAATCTCTTCTGCATCAATAAAAGTTTTAAGCGAAGTTTGATCAAGATAAGTGGCTTTGATTTCCTCTGGTGAAGTATTTCGATAGTTTGCTTCTCGTTCTATAACACGCTCAATTCTTTCTCCGTTAACCGAGCTTGGACAGATCGTGTTAACTCGAATATTAGCTGATCCATATTCCATAGCCCAAGTTTTTGTCAAACCAATTAATCCCCATTTTGAGGCTGAATATGACGAACGCAGGGGTGTTCCCATGAATGATGAAGTGGAGCCAATATTAATAATTGATCCACCACCCGATAGTTTGAGCAGAGGAATTGCAGACCTACTACAAAGGAATGCTCCATTTAAATTGACACTCATTGTCTGTTGCCAGTCTTTGAAATTGGTATCTTCAAGCTTAGCTGAAGGTCCTGCAATGCCAGCATTATTGATTAATACATTAATTTCTCCAAAATGTTCTTTGACTGTAGTAAAAAGAGATAAGACCTCTTCTTCATCTGATACATCTGCCTTCACAGCAATTACATTAGGATTATTTTGAGTGAATGCGTCTAGACTGGATTGATCTTTATCACAAATGATCACTTGGCCACCAGCCTCAGAAAGAGTTTTTGCAATTTCGGCACCGATACCTGATGCACCAGCAGTGATCACTATTTTTAAGTTTTTGATATGATCCATTAATTTAGAAAGGGTTCTATCTTGATTTTCAACCACTCAATCAAGTCATCTCCACTCATATTTCTAGCCGAGGCCAGTTCACCTGCCAGTGTGGCAAAGACTACATTTTCATTTTTATCCAGTACTACAAGAGCAGGAATTCCCTCACTGATAGGATTTCCATATCGTTCAGCGATATCTATATTTTTATCCCATTCGCCCACATCAACGGGAACCACAATGAAACGATCATCTAGCCATGCTTTGATATCTTCTCTAGCAAGATACGCACCAAGAGTTCTGCAATCTGGACACCAATTTCCACCCATTTCAAGCAAAATATGTTTACCAGATTTTTCTGCTAGCTTGACTGCTTCAGCGATATCCTGATGAGCATCAGCCGTCTCATCATAGGGTCGATATTCGGAGAGTGACCAACCATTAAAGCTGAACAGTAGTGCTGATATTAGTATTATTTTTTTCATATTATCTTTGGCCACTCTTTATCTGATAGACGTATGCTGGAGGTATATTTTTCATAGTAAATCCAAATAGCTCGGAGCTTTTATTATATTGGTCCAAAACCTTTTTTGATATTGGGCAACGAATAAAATAGGTAACGATGGAGACGCAACCTTGTGGATGCAGTAGTTTGAAAATCACATCTAAAATAGACAACTGTTGTTCTTGTTGCATGATCACAAATGGCAGGCTACAAACAATGTGTCTCACTTCACAGATACCTTGAGCTTCAAGCAATGTCTTTGCATTTGCAGCATCTTCTGCAAAGACATTGGCGTTTTTGTATTTATGACTAAGATAGTCGGCAAAGTTTTTATTCTTTTCAATCAGTATTAGCTTATCTTCTGGAACTTGCCTTTGCAGGATACATTCGGTGATAGCTCCCATACCCGAGCCTAGCTCCAAAATATAACCTTCATCCATTCCTTCAAGATGCGCTGTCATGAGCTTGCCTGTTTCAGCGCCAAAAGGAAACAAGGCTCCGATTTCAGTTGGATTTGCTAACAAATTTTTGTACCAGATATTTTGGTGCATGAACTCATCCATTTTAATAATATTTTTCATCTAGTTTTCTTCTTAACTTATATTAAATATAAAATATGAAACGATCAGTAAAATAATTAATAGTATGAAAGAATCATTACGAGATTTTTGACTCTCAGTTAATTTTTTCATTGAATTATTCCTTTGGAAATAACCATGTGAATATCTTGAGTATTGCTGATGGATTCCAAAGGGTTACTATTTAGAATAACCAGGTCTGCTAACTTACCTTCATCAATCGTTCCCATCTGATTCTCAATACTAAGAAATTCGGCAGGAGTGATGGTTGCTGAACGCAGCACTTCCCTTGTTGTCATTCCAGCTTCAAAGAGTAATTCAAGTTCTTTGTGAAGACTAAAGCCTGGAGTTAGATAGCCAATCGGTGTATCTGTTCCCGCTATGATCTTAACTCCTTCTTGATTCATTATATTGACCAGATCTAAGCTCCACTTATCAAATATTAAGGCATTGTCAGTAACTGCTAGATTGGTTGATTTTATAGAACCTTCTTGCCAGTTGTTTCTCGCTTTTTCAGGAAGGTATTGGTAGGTCTCTCTCCACTTTAGGTCAGCATAGAATCTTCTTGAATCAAGAGTATTAATGGTGAGAGTTGGGGTTTGAAAGACTCCATACTCTGCTAATTTCTTGATAATTCTTAAACACCTCTTAGGGTCATGATTATCAATCGCATAATATCTTTGAGATGAATGTATTTGTGTTCTCAGAGCAGAGCCTTCAATGTCGTTTTCATTTTCTAGTTGTGTTCTTCTTTTAGTCAGCAATTCTGGGGCGTCGAGGGAGCAGGCAAGATCCATATTTCTGACATGCTGCATCCCACCAAGCCCAGCCTCAATGGCTTCCTCAAGATCAATGCTAAGAGGTATATGTCCGGTGACTCTAAGATTATTTTTCTTCGCAATTTTCAATAGCTCCAGATAGGTATCTTTTGAGAGCATTTCATACGATTTTAGAAAAGTGACACCATTGTCCAACAGGCCATTCACCACATTTTCAATATCTGAGCTCTCATCAATGCCAATAGAGAGTTCAGGGAACCCGGGCTCCTTTCCCTTATAAACACGGTCTCTACCATCAATCAGCGGACCGGCATAAAAGAGTCTGGGGGTTTTATTAGGGTTTTCTTTGATGTAATTCAGTGATGGTTGAAGTTTCTCAATAACGGCCCCTGTATCTCTAATACTGGTGATTCCATTTTTTAGAAATAAATTGAAATAGGTTTCATGATCTATTTCTGGAATAAAGGTCAGATGCACATGGGCATCCCATAAACCGGGTATCAGAAATTTACCGCTTCCGTCAATTACTGTATGGCTATTCTCCTGCTCTTCGATGATTTCAGTAGGATCAATAATGGATTGTATTTTTCCATTTTCAATGAGCACTGTTTGCCTTAATCGAACAGGATTTTCTGCATCAATGAGGGTGATATTTTCAATAATAAGACTTGGATGAGCAACTATCTCCATGGATAGAATAAGACTCAAGATAACCGCCAATTTTTTATAATTCATAAACCCTCCGAAATAACAAAATCCCTTAATGAGCAATCCTTAATATGCTGGATGGCATTCTGATATTCATCTCCATCATATACCGATTGTGCAATTTCATAACTAGGAAATTCCACCACAACAGTTCTTTCAAGTTTCGCATTCTCTTTTTTAATGTGAGCTCCACCACGGACTAAGAATTCACCATCATGCTGCTTCACAATTGCAGTAGCTGCTTTCACATATAGCTCGAAAGCTTCTTGATCATAATACTCACATCTAACTATCCAATAACCTTTCATAAGGCCACACCTCCAATCCATGTATTGCATTTCTGATGTCCATGCTTAGATTCACACTCGAAACCTTCTTTTTTTCCTCCAAGTTAAATAAACTGATGGTGGATGGTGAAGAACCAACCGCGATTAGATGTTGATCAACAAGACATAAGCCTCTAGCAAAACCTTGGCGGGCAATGCGACTATCATCTAAATTTGTGTGTGTTAGCTCAGTTTCATCATAAGTAGGGATTTTAAAATTGGTTTCATCACCATCGCGACCCACAGCTCTGACACAGTCACTTTTTGTATCATTAAAAAGTACACCTTGTTTGAACGGCCTTGCATTATGTGTGCCTGCAGGCAGAGAGCAATATTCTTTGGCATTGAGATCGCTGTCCATGTGTATCAGTGCATCAGTTCTAAGGCCACTTACAAATAAGCCTTTTTTAGAGCATCGAACATTATTAAGGTGAAGATTATTTGTCATCTCAGGGCCATCTTTAGACAAAGGATCAAAGAGCTGGGATTTCCATCCTTTAGCGCCTTTTCTTAAATGAATACCTCTGGTAAATTCATCACGATTAAGGTCAAAGACCAGTAAGCTGTCATAGCCCGTAGAGGTGACAAATAAAAGATTTTCAAATTTATTGATTTCATGAGCATGTCTTAAAAAAGTGTTTTTATAAGAACGTTTAACATTAAACCCTTGATCATAAACAAAGAGTTCATCACTGGCTGCTACAAAAATTTCACCCCCATTAAATTCAATGCCACGTAAGCCCCGATCCCAACCACGTCCAGTAAAATCAATCCCAGAATCATCCCAGTCAACCATAATTTCGGCAACCTGATTTTCAAAATCGACAAGATAGATGCCGCCATGACTTTCGCCTTGTTGGCTTCCTCTGACAACTGAAGTAGCTATGAGTGTTGGTAATGTTTTCATTTTTTTATTGTAATCGAAATGGAATTACACTTTAAAACTAAATTGGATAAATTCTATGGTAAGGTTTGTTGTTATGGTTTCGATTAGACAATGCAGTTTAGCTGCTTTTTTTGTTTTAGTCTCAGCAAATTCTTTTGCCAATGACGATATTTCAAACATTTATTGTGGCAAATTACTAAATGTTGAGAACGGAAGAGTACTCGAAGATATTTTGATCAATATAGACACTAAGAGTGAGAAAATAATCAGTGTTGTTAAGGCCAACTCCAGAGATATTAGTAAAACTACTTTAAATCTTAGTGATCACTTCTGTCTGCCTGGGTTAATAGATATGCACACCCATATTTCTGAGAAAAGCTCTGCTGTAATGAGTGATTTCCTTAATCGTTCACAAGATCAACAGCTGGTAATCGCTCGAGTAAATGCCGCCATAACTTTGCAAGCAGGATTTACTTCGATTCGAGATTTAGGTGTCTATATAGCATGGACAGATAAACGATTAAGGGATGAGATCAATCAAGGATTAACCAAGGGACCAAGAATACAAGTTTCAGGCTATTATCTCACCATCCCAGGAGGCGGAGGCGATATTGATATACCAGGTTATAGCGGTGAAGTTCCTGATCATATTCGGCTTGGTGTAACCAAGGGAGTTGATGAATTTAGACAGAGAGCAGAAAATGCAGTTGCAGGTGGGGCAGATCTTTTGAAGATGATTGCCTCAGGTGCTGTTTTGGCCTATGGAAGCTTACCTGGAAGTCCGGAAATGAATCAGGATGAAATTACAGCTGTGGTTGAGGTCGGTCATCAATCAGGCGTTAAGGTTACCGCTCATGCTCATGGAGCAGAATCTATTAAGCAGGCTATATTGGCTGGGGTTGATAGTATCGAACATGCATCCCTGATTGATAATGAAGGCATAAATCTAGCAAAGGCAGAGGGCGTTGCTTTATCCATGGATATTTATAACGGAGATTATATTAATACCGTGGGGGCAGCTGAAAATTGGCCGGAAGAATTTTTAAGGAAAAATAGAGAAACCACAGATCTGCAAAGAGAAAATTTCACTAAGGCTCATAAAGCTGGAGTAATTATAGTTTATGGAACAGATGCAGGTGTTTATCCCCATGGGGATAATGCTAAGCAATTTGCTTACATGGTAGATTGGGGGATGACCAATCTTGAAGCCATTCAATCAGCCACCATTGCTGCTGCTAAAGTAATGGGTTGGGAGGATCAAGTTGGCATAATTAAACAAGGTTATTTTGCAGATCTGGTTGCTGTAAGGGATAATCCATTGCTAAATATTCAGGCTTTAGAGAATATCGATGTAGTCATTAAGGGAGGCAAGTTATACCAAAATAACTAGTGTATGCATATAAAACGAATATCCTTCTTAATATTATGTCTGAGTAGTCTGTTAGTAGCTCAGGTTAAAAGTGCACCAACAATTGAAGCACCTGAAATCGTCCTAACCAGCGTGCCTTTTGAAGTCTCTATTACTAATTTTGAACCGCAACAAGTATGTGCATACCAATTAAAAATTAATGATCTTATTTTTGACCCTACAGTATGTAATAGTGATGAACTGAATTTTGAATATCTTCTTGTAGAAAAAAAGTCCGATAATCAATTAGAGTTACTTTTAGACCAAAAAGAAATAGCCACAGAAGAGATTAACGTTCTGCGGGGTTGGATATCACTATTGCCGCCTCTGGTTTCGATTTTAGTTGCACTCTTTTTTAGAAGTGTGATCCCCGCTCTTTTTTTAGGGGTATGGATCGGTTCTTTTTCAATCTTAGGACTTGAGATCGGTGTGTTGGGGCAAAGTTTCTTGGAGGTTGTTTCAAAGTATGTCAAACAAGCTTTAGCTGACCCTGATCATGCTGCAGTAATAATTTTTAGTCTTATGATAGGCGGGTTAGTGGGGATTATTTCAAAAAATGGTGGGATGCAAGGCATTGTCAATTCTCTTACACCCTACACCAACTCAGCTAAAAGAGGGCAGTTAGTTACTGCATCCCTTGGTCTGGCTATCTTTTTTGATGATTATGCAAACACATTGGTTGTTGGTAATACCATGAGGAAAGTGACTGATAAGTTGAAGATCTCTAGAGCAAAGTTAGCGTTCCTTGTTGATGCCACTGCTGCACCAGTTGCATGCATAGCCTTGATTACAACATGGGTGGGTTATCAAATAGGAATGATCGATGTCTCAGTAGGACAGATTGATGCCATTGATCAGTCAGCGTATTCAATTTATCTGAATTCAATTTTGTACAGTTTCTACCCAATATTCATGTTAGCGTTTGTTTTTACAATTGCAGGTTCAGGTAGAGATTTTTCAGTGATGTATCAGTACGAGATTGCTGCTAGACAAGGCAATGATAAATCGGTTCAAGGCGCTTCAATGGGGTACACGAATGAGGCAGAATCAAAACAGCTTGAACCCAAAGACCCTTCAAGAGCGAAGGCCATCAATGCTTTTTTCCCAATTTTAATATTTATCATAAGCGTCATTGGTGGGCTATATGCAACCGGAGAAGGCGATTCAATTCAGGATATTATTGGGTCAGCTGATGCTTATCAAGCACTCTTATGGGGTTCATTGATAGGCGTGATGACGGCTTTTGTTTTAACCCTATTCCAAGGCTTACTAAGCTTGGAAGAAACTGTTCAGTCTTGGTATGAAGGGGTAAAATTCATGATTTTTGCCATTATTGTTCTAATCATGGCGTGGTCTTTAGGACAAACTACTGAAATACTGCAAACGGCTCAATACCTTGTGTCCATCTTAGGCGAGTTTCTTCCAGTTCCTTTAGTCCCAACCATAATTTTTATTTTAGCTGCAACCACAGCTTTTGCTACAGGGACCAGTTGGGGCACAATGGGTATTTTTTATCCCATTGTTATTCCTTTGGCATGGCAAGTGCTCTTTTTAAATGGAATGGCAGATATTGAACACATGTATATTATCTATTCATCAGTGGCTTGTGTTTTGTGTGGGGCAGTTTGGGGAGACCATTGCTCACCAATTTCTGACACCACCATCATGTCTTCTATGGCATCTGGGTGTAATCATATCGATCATGTTGCAACCCAGTTTCCTTACGCAATATTAGTCGCATCAATTGCCTTGATAATAGGAACCATTCCGACTGGATACGGTTGGTCACCAATGATCATGATCTCTGTGGGCATTGTTTTGATTTGGATAATAATTTTTCTTTTTGGGAAAAAGGTTAATTAGCTCTAATGGACATTGTTCAAAGCAATAAAAGTTTCAACGGTAACCACCAAGTTTGCTCACATTATTCTGAGTCAACTCAATGTGACATGACCTTTTCTGTTTTTGTTCCAGAACACAAGTCATCAGAAAAGCTTAAAACCTTGGTATGGTTATCTGGCTTAACCTGTAGCGAAGAGAATTTTAGGGTTAAATCAGGCGTTCAACGCATTGCCTCTGAATTGAAGATGATTATTGTCTCGCCTGACACTAGCCCAAGAGGCGAGGGTGTCCCTGACAATGAAAATTATGCTTTGGGACAAGGTGCAGGATTCTATCTAGACGCTACTGAGTCACCATGGGATAAACATTTTAATATGTATACATACATCACCAAGGATCTCATAGAGACTATGGGTAATAATTTTCCAATAGATATGGGTAAAACAGGAATATTTGGTCACTCGATGGGGGGCCATGGTGCCCTAACGATAGCTATTAAAAATCCTGAATTGTTTAAGTCAGTTTCAGCATTTGCCCCGATTTGTTCTCCCACAAAAGTGGGTTGGGGGGAAAATGCATTTGCAATATATTTAGGTGATCAACAATTGAAATGGCTTGAGTATGATGCCACTGAGTTAATATTAAATAGAGGGTGGTATTCAGATATTTTGATCGATCAAGGATTAGATGATGAGTATCTAGAGCAATATCTCAAACCTGGATTGTTGCAAGAGGCCTGTAAGCAAAAAAACGTTCCTATTCAGTTAAGGCAACATGAAGGCTACGATCATAGTTATTTTTTTATCGCGAGTTTTATAGAAGACCATCTCAGATGGCATGATAAAAGGCTATAAAGTTTCTCGCAAATGGTTGAGATACCAACTGATAAAGCTTTTCTCTGTTGATTCCTTCTCAGAAAATGGTCCTGAAGTATATTTTCTAGAGTTAACACCCTTTTGATTATTCGCGATGATTCTCTCATCTGCTTTGGTGGTGACATCCCATAACCAGATCAGACGCTCAAGATCATAGTCTTTACCTTCTTTAGCGTCTTTATCAACCATCCAGTAAACGTCACACTGACTAGTTTGATGAGTAACTGGGGTAAAGACATAGGCAACCACGTGATCACTGTAGGCTAGTAAAAAGCTAACAGGACCAAGAGTGAAGTCAGAAGCACCCGGATTATACTCAGTGATTTCACCTATCAGAGGGGCGAGGGCTTTGCCATCTTCACTGCCAGTTATGTATTTACCGAACAATGCATAGCGGCCATAGGCATATTGCTCTTGTGATTCAATTTGATCTTCATAGTCTGCAGATATTTCATAATTTTTCATACCGCATTTAGCAAGTGCATCTAGCATTAGTTTTTGAGCTGATTGATATTCTTTGCTAGATTCATCATATTTTAAGCTATGCGATTTTGCATATTCCGGATGAGCTGGAGCGCAATGATAGCACTCATTGTAATTTTCAACTGTGAGCTTCCAGTTGGCCTCAATAGAATAATTTCTATGCGCCGCTATTTTCAGATCTTTCATTCCAAACATTTGCATCGGTTCTGATAATTCTTGTTTCATCATTGCAATTGATATTGGGTTATCTGAAAAATTAATCATGATCAATCCTTCAATTACATCTATTGAGCAGCTATGGAGACCGAGATTGTCTTTGTCTATATTATTGCTCAAATTTTTAGCAACCACTAGAGCACCTTCCAGGTTATAAGTCCATGCATGATAGGGGCAGGTCAATCGCTTCACATTGCCTTTAATCTCTAGGCAAACGTGAGAACCACGGTGCCTGCAAACATTCATAAAGGCCCTGATCCCACCATCTTTACCTCTGATAATAATTACTGATTCTGATAACAGATTGAACAGAAAATAATCACCTGTGTTTGGAATTTGAGATTCATGCCCAGCTAATAGCCAAGAATTCATATAAATTTTCTCAATCTCTAGATCAAAAATTTCTTTGTCTTTATAAAATTTTTGATCTAGAGACCAGTCTTTGACCTGGTTATTAATTAGTTGTTCTAGTTTTTCCATAATAGAAGAAAGTTTTGGATAGTAATGACAGGAATTTATCACAAAATTATTTATTCTGCAGAGATTTTATTCGAGGTGATTTATAAATCAGATGTTCTCTTTCGCCTTCTCTTTCTAGTGGTCTTTGCCTGTTTATTTTCTGGCAATTTTACAATTTTACCCAACTCATCAAAAGAATCTGAGTTATGAGGTACCGACATAGCACTAACAAAATATTCTTGAAATAGAGGTTCCATAGCAGTTTCTATCTTTTCTATCTTTTTCACCTGTTTTTCTATTTCATTTCTACTTTTTGTATCCAGAAGTGCCATTCTCGCACCTGTGCTGGCAGCATTCCCTGCTGAACTGACTTCATCTAGATCACAATCAGGTATAAGACCTAAAACCATGGCATATTTCACATCAATGTGACTCCCAAAAGCACCAGCTAATCTAATTTTATCTATTTTTTTAATTTCTAATTTATCCATCAACAATTTTGCACCAGCATACAATGCTCCTTTAGCTAGTTGTATTGCTCGGATATCATTTTGTGTAACGATTATTTTCTGTTTGCCCTCATAGAGCATATAGGAATAAGTTCTTCCATCTTTAAAAAGACATTTATTCTCTTTAGCAATTTCTTCATTCATCAGCCCATCTGAAGCAATGATTCCAGACAAGTACATTTCAGCCACAGCTTCTATAATCCCAGATCCACAGATCCCTGTTACACCAATTGATACTGTGTTTTCACTAAAATCAGGATCATCAGACCATAAATCTGAACCTATCACTTTGAAACGGGCTTCTAGAGTTGATCGATTAATTCTAACTCTCTCTATTGCACCTGGAGCGGCTCGTTGTCCTGAGTTAATTTGAGCTCCTTCAAAAGCTGGACCAGTCGGACTTGAGGCAGCCAAAACTTTATCCTGATTGCCAACAACTATTTCTGCATTGGTTCCCACATCGACAATGAGATTCATTTTCTTTTGATCGTATGGTTTTTCGGTGAGAATCACAGCAGCTGCATCTGCTCCAACATGTCCTGCTAAACAGGGCAAAACATAAATTTCAGCTTGGGGATGAATATCCATCCCATAATCAGAAGCCTTAAGAGCAAGTGCGTCACTAGTTTCAAGCTTAAAGGGCGCGACACCTAATGGGATTGGATTAAACCCAAGAAACAGATGATGCATTACTGGGTTACCAACGACCGTCGTCTCCAGCACTAAACTAGTTTCAATTTCTGTCTCAGAACAAGCTTTTGCTATAAGATTGTTGACTGCTTCACGCACAACTCTTGTCAGTTCAGTCTGAGATCCAGGATTCTGCATGCAATAAGAAACTCTGCTCATAAGATCTTCCCCAAACCTTATCTGAGGATTCATAGATCCTTGACTTGAAAGCACTTTTCCATTTTTTAAGTCACATAAATTTACTGCTATTGTGGTTGATCCAATATCAATCGCTGCACCATAAATTGTCTCAATCAATCCAGGCCAAACCCCTACCAAATTTTTCTGATCTCTAACGGCAACCGTAAAACCCTGAGAAGAATCTTTGATTGCATCACTGAGACTTTCTGAGTCACAATTTATTGACTCTATGTTCAAAGACCACTCATTTTTCAGTCTTTCCTTTATTACCTCTTCAATATTTGTAGATGAATTTATTTTGGAGTCAATATAGTAGAGTTGTGTTATTGGATTGATGAAAATATCAGTGGCTTCAAAATCTTTACGCACTATTTGTTGATGAAGCTGACTTTCCGGAGGAATATCAATGACCACGTCTCCAAGAAGTTTAGATTGACAGCCTAATCTTCGCTTTTTATCTAATGATTTTCTTTTTGCGTATTTTTTTTCTGACTCTGTTATTCCAGATAAATGATCTGATTTAGATTGAATGCCATGTTTTGCAAATTTACCTTCGGTTAATTCTATCTGGCAACGTCCACAAATTGCTCTACCTCCACAAACAGAATCTAAATCAACTCCAAGCGATCTCGAGGCATCTAAAATAGTTGTTCCCTCTGGAAAGGAACCTCTCTTTCCTGATGGCATGAATGCAATTTTGTACTCTTTTTTATTAATTTGAGCCATAGAATATAGAGCTAAGAACGTCTTTTTCTTCTGCTTCTTTTCTCTCTTGGTTCTCGGTAGTTCATAATCCAATCAGAACATTCAGGGTCATGCCCCATAACCACATTTGCTCCTCTAATTGATTGCATTATCTCTTTTTCAAGTGGATTGGTGATTGCACAGGGCATACCATTGGCTATTGCCATTGCAATAAAAGCTGTGTTTAATCCATGTCGATTTGGGAGACCAAAGCTTAAATTAGAAGCACCACAGGTGGTATTGACTTGTAATTCATTCTGCAATTTCTTTATCAACTCTAGCACCTGTTTTCCAGCATCATTGATTGCACCTATCGGCATTACCAATGGATCAATTAGTACGTCTTCTTTGGGGATCCCATAATCCATAGCTCGTTCAACTATCTTTTTTGCCACCTCAAAACGAACATTGATATCCTCAGATATACCTGAATCATCGTTAGATATTCCAATAACAGCACATCCAAATTGTTTAACTAAAGGCAGAACAGTTTCTAATCGTTCCTCTTCACCAGTTACTGAATTCAACAGAGCTTTACCCTGATAAGCTTCAAGACCACATTTCAAGGCCTCAACTATTGAAGAATCTATGCATAGCGGGACATCAGATATGCTCTGAATTAATTTAATTGAGTCAGCTAAAATTTTTGGTTCATCAGCTAATGGGACACCCGCATTAACATCCAATATTTGTGCACCTGCATTGACTTGACTCATAGCGTCTTGTTGAACTCTTTCAAGATTGCCTGCTTTCATTTCTTCTGCGAGCAATTTTCTATTTGTTGGATTGATTCTCTCGCCAATGATTACGAATGGTTGATCTGGACCAATAATGATTTCTTTAGTTTTAGAGCTAATAATTGTTTGCGGCATACATTTAACCTATTCTGGCTTTATTCCTTTGGCCTTAATCGTTTTTTCAAGAACCTCATCAGTAAATTGATTTTCTAATTCATTGACTAGATTATCTACCAGCTCTTGAGGATCTCCTTGCAAGGCAACTGTTTCTCTCCTCCATTCTGACATGTAGGCCTCACTCGAGCCTTTGCCCGCTCTCATTGCAGCTCTATCAATAGCCGTTTCAAACTTGGGGTTAAGTTGTTTCTTATATTTTTCCCTACCGACCTTATAGATCACATGAGAGGGGATATCTCTCCAATAAATTGTAATCATTTTACCCATTAGTTAACCGATTGATTTAATTGCGATTCTAGATTATCTAAACCTGTGTAATGGAAAGAGTAATCTAAGTCTAAAAAATCTGCATATTTTTTAGCATCTTGTTGTAATGACTCTGATCTAGACTGCGCTAAATAGATAACTTTTTTATAATGTTTGAAATAATCATTTTTTAATTCTGGGTGTTTATCTATACCCAAACCTTCTATTACCAATCTCTTAAAATGTCTGACTAGAAAATCGGTTAAGTAAAATGTGCCAAGTTCTTGTTCAGTAAAATGAGTAAAATTTCTTTGTCCTGAATAAAATTCATAGCAATGGGGTCCATCTAATCTTTCAAGATCATATTCTTTTAGAAGACTATCTAACATCCCGCCAGTACCACAATCAGCGTAGGCGACAAAAACTTTAGAGAAATCGTCTTTCAAAGCGAGATATTTTTCTCTGATTTTTTCTGGTATTAATTTAGGAGTATTGTGAAGTTCTGCATCAAGACACTTTATACTCACATGATTCCAAGAGTTGAGTTTTTTCAGTTGATTTAGTTCGAATGCTAGTGCCCCACAAGCAATAATAAGTACTTTTGAGGTCATTACTGATTTTTAGCAGCAACCAGCTTTTTCATAGTCTCCACTGCACTGCCAGCATCCATACAATAAGCGTCAGCTCCAACATGTTCAGCAAATTCATCATTCAAAGGTGCGCCACCAACCATAATGATGTATTTGTCTCTAATTCCTCTTGCCTTTAATTCATCGACCACGACTTTCATATAGGGCATGGTTGTGGTGAGTAATGCTGACATCCCAAGAATCGTGGCATTATGTTCTTCAAGGGCATTGATGTATGCGTCCTTGTCGTTGTTTACACCAAGATTATAGACTTCAACGCCAGCGCCTTCCATCATCATACCTACCAGTTTTTGGCCAATGTCATGGATGTCACCCTTGACGGTTCCAATGACCATTGTGGCAATTGGTTCAACTCCTGATGCTGACAAGATGGGCTCCAACAAAGCCATGCCAGCTTTCATTGCATTGGCTGCTAATAAAACTTCTGGAACGAATAAAAT
>Ga0257112_10000047_pt1 | contig 45156 bp, 32 predicted proteins | sample LP_taG_5_FD_191565 | JGI IMG/M metagenome (GOLD analysis project Ga0257112, IMG submission 191565) | Marine microbial communities from Northeast Subartic Pacific Ocean, Canada - LP_J_2015_P26_1000m | ecosystem: Environmental > Aquatic > Marine > Oceanic | place: Canada: Northeast Subartic...
AGACCAGCCCGAGCATTCCCGAAGAGCATCTGCTGGAGGACATCGAAAAGCGAGTGGCGCTGTGGAACGAAGTGGACCCGTTCTATCCAGATCAGACGTTTGGCCTCCCCAAAGCCAGCGAGTCGAGGGGCGTCGAAGCCATCCTGAATGCGCTGATCCTATCCAACCGTGACGCGCATAAGGGACACCTGACGAGCGAAACACGGGAGGCGTTCGAGAATCTGTGGAAGCTTCAGTTCACTAGAGGAGAGGGGAGTGGTGCTTGGGCATGGCTGTACTTCGATCTGGCCCCATGGGAGTCGGATGGGGCGGCTTACTTCGGGGCCGCACTCGCTGCCGTTGCGGTCGGCATCGCCCCGGACGAGTACGCAACTTCGACCGAGATTCAGGATCGAGTGGGGTTGCTGAGGTCGTATCTCCAACAGGATTCACAGGATCGGCCGCTATTTGACCGGGTCATGTTCCTTTGGGCTTCCACCGAACTCCAGGATCTCATGACCCGGGAACAGCAGCAGTCCACGATCGCTGATATCGTACGTTTGCAGAACAGCGACGGAGGCTGGAGTCTCCCTTCCCTCGGGCGGTGGGAAAGACCTGATGGACTCTCCCCCGATCCCGGGAGCGATGGATACGCGACTGGATTGGTGACGTTCGTTCTGCAAAAGGCCGGGGTCCAGCCTATTCAGGAGAATGTGAGTCGGGCGCTCGCCTGGCTGGTGCAGAAACAGGATCCGACTAGCGGACGGTGGCCCTCCACGTCGCTTAATAGGGAGAGAGATCCAACATCCGACAGGGGCCTCCTGATGGCCGACGCAGCTACGGGGTTCGCCGTACTGGCGCTGACGCAGGCAGATCCGTCGAACGAGTAGCTTTTTATTGCCAAATTCGGCAATACATTAGATTCTTCTAATAATTGTCTCGTCGCCTGATTATCGGCGAGAGGGTTACTATGGCCTACTATTCAAAATGAACCGACATTTGAATTTAAAGCGTATTGAATACTGCGAAAATTAGTTCTTCTCATTGATTAGAAATAAGACTTCCTGGTAGCGCAAACCTGTTAGAGAACTATTTGGCAGACATGCTGTTTGGGACTAAATCAAATCAGCAAAAAATAGCGACGACCGGTTAAATCCGGTCGTCGCTATAGAGTTTGTCATAACTCTTCCAGCTATTAACGGTCGGGCCGGTATGTCCTAACCGGAGGTAGCTGCGCACCAGACAAGTCGTCCGGAACACTCAGCTCGGCCCTGACCGTGTGGGTCAGCGAGCCGATTCCCTCGATGTTGGCACTGATTGTCTCACCGTCGATCAGGTATCCGGAGCCTGTCGCGCGCTGTACGCGGCCAGCACCTGTTCCACCCGACGTCCCGCTTTGCAGGACATCACCGGGGAAGACCGTGATGAGCGATGAGGCGTACTCAATGAGTTCAGGAATATTGTGGATCATGTCGCCAGCTCTCGCCTCTTGAACAGTCACACCGCCGATGACCAGAGTCTGGTGCAGGCGTTCCATTGGATCGCCATAAAACTCTTTCGGTACGATCCAAGGACCTTGTGGCGCAAACGTATCATGGCCCTTGCCGACGAACCAGTCTGAACCGGAGCCGTAGCCGCCAGGAGGACGTCCACCACGATCGGAAATGTCCATCGCGACCATGTAACCGAACACGTGATCGTATGCGCGGGTTGAGGAAATGTACTTGCCCGTGCGGCCGAAGACGATAGCCATCTCGACCTCCCATTCAATCCGGTCACGTCCGTAGGGCATTATGATATCGTCACCGTCGCCAATGACTACTCCGCGTGTAGGCTTCAGGAACAAGTATGGAACGCCTCGGTTTTCCTGCCGCTCGCGTGTCCGAGTGGCAAGTTGATCGTCGTTACAGCCCTCGCACGCGTGTGTGTAGAAGTTCACGGCAGCGTTCATGATTTTGCTCGGATACTGAATCGGGGCCATGATGTCCACCGAGTTTACCGGGTGCACATAGCTCGGCTGGTTGCTGCTACTTAGCTGGTTCTCTTCCACGAGCCAGTTCACAACTTCATAGATCCGGTACTTCAGTCCGTACTCATACTGCTCGATGAGCCCTAGCATATTCTCGGGCATACTTAATTTGCTGTACTGCGGTATCAGCTCCATGGCGCGATTCGCGGCCGCGAGGTCGATGACCAGTTGGTCATCGCGCACGACGAGACCAACTGTCGGTATGTCGTTGATAGCAAACGTTCCAACCTTGAATGGCTCAACCGACTCCATAGCTTGGGCAGAGACGTTGACTGGGACGATGAAAAACGCCAGCGTAGCACTGAGCGTCAGGGTGAATAGGGATTTTCTTATCATATTCTCACTCCAGTGCAGTGCACTAACAATATGGGCAGGACTTTTTGCAAGTATTAAAGGTATCTTTCAGGTCCGCACTTGTCCAGTTATTTGGGAAGGCTGTTGAGTGTAGGGATTTTAGCCAGTTTTGCAATCGCTATATACCAGAAAAAATAGTGCCAATAACTGGGAAAAAGATCCTTCCTCTTCCGCCGAACTGAAAATAAAGCTCAAAAATTCAGTTAGTTATCTTTTATCTATCCCAACTGAGGAAGCCAAAAAATGTACTTTTAGGTATATTCGGTGCATCATTTTGAACTCAACTCCCTACCTGATTTGCCGTCTTCAAGCGTCACTTTTTGTTACTAAAGCAACTCTCTACCAAGTATGCCACGTGGAACCCTATAGCCGACGTCATTCACGTAGTCTGGACCGATAGAGTTGATTGTTGGTGTTCCACTGCCTTGCATAGTGATGAGTAGCTCTCTGTTTAACAAATCCAGCACTCTTTCAACACCGGCCTGTCCGAAGGCGCCTAAGCCCCAGCAATAAGGCCTGCCTATACCCACTGCTGATGCGCCCATAGCCAAGGCTTTGTAGACGTCCGTTCCACGGCGAAATCCGCTATCAATAATGATCGGGATACGACCATTTACAGCACTTACAATTTCTGGCAAACATTCAATAGTACCCTTATCCGTTTCCGTCGCTCTTCCACCGTGATTAGAAACAACAATCCCATCGGCTCCATACTGCACCGCCAGAGCAGAATCTGCCGCGACTTCAATTCCCTTAATAAATACTTTCATATCGGTTACGTCTTTCATGCGGGCAATGACATCCCATGTCATGGCTGGATTGTTAAGACCAACTCCCCGCATGTTTAATCCATCGAATATAGGCTTGGCTTGCCCGGTATGACAGGAAGAACATGTCCGAGTATCTTGACGAGTAAAAATCTGCTGGGTTTCCGTATTTCTACCACCCGGCAAGTCGATAGTCAGACAAACTGCGGTACAGCCTGCCGCTTCGGCTCTTTGCAACATAGCTACCGTATACTCCCAACGATCGGTTGGATAAAGTTGAAACCATAGCGGCGCACCGCGGGCTTCAGTCACCTCCTCGATAGGCGTTGATGCCTGCGTTGATAAAATCATATGATGGCCCTTAGCTGCAGCCGCCCTGGCAGTTCCCAATTCAGCCTCGGAATGATAAGCGCCGTGGCTGCCAACAGGGCAAAGGAAAATGGGGGAGCTGGCCTCAGTACCTAAAATATTGACTGAAGTGTCAGTTTGACTGACGTCTACCAGCCTTCGAGGTTTTATTTGAAATCGAGTGAATCCAGCTCTATTCGCCCTTAAAGTAATATCACTATCAACGCCAGTTGACAGATAACCAAAGTGGGCCGGAGGCATTTTTTCTCGAGCGATTGCTTCCATTTCGAAAACATTGATAACTTCAGATGGGTCAGTAAGTCGCTCACCAATTGTTTCTTCTACTTCCTGAGCGAAAACAGAAAAATCAGTGAGCAAAGGACTGGCCGCTAGAAACTTAAGAAATTCTCGACGATGGGTCATGATGCTCTCCGATTAAAGGCTTATGGTATGACATGGTGGTTAGCTATCTTGCGTGGAGTAAAACTATCTATATCGCACTCGGTTGTCCAGTAGGAGGAGATGAAACATATTCCAGTTTTTTTCCAAATGGTTTAGCCGTCATTGCCAGTTGTGAACGATTACAAGTACCTTGTTATAAATGGGTTTTAGGTTCGGAATAAAGAGGCTCAGATTTTCGAAGGTCTTCCACAGCCTGGTTATGACTTAAATAGTTATTGCCTGACAAGTGATTAAAGAAATCGGTTGCTGCCAATTTATCCATTATTGGGCCTTTAACCTCAGATAAATGCAGCTTGATATCAGCCACATGTAATGTGTTAGCTATTTTTTCCAGTGATTCCAAGGCACTCAAATCAATTTTATTAACCGCTGTGCACATTAGAATCACATGCTGGAGCTTTGGTCTCTGTGCTACCAGGTTAAAGATAAATTCCTCAAGATAACGACTATTGGCGAAGTAGAGGCTTTCATCGATACGGATTGATAGCAGTTCCTCAAAAGTTTCCACTTTATGGCGATTAACATTACGAAAATGTTCAGTTCCTTTAACTCGGCCTATGACAGCTATATGGGGCTGTGAAGTTTTGTATAGATGAATGAGAATAGACGAGCCTACTCCAGCGGCAATTCCTGCTTCTACTCCGACTGTTAATGTGATGATTAGTGTGAGGAACACTGCAGTGAAATCTGCCTTGGAATATATCCAGGAGCGTTTCAGTACTGAGAAATCTATTAGGCTGTAGACGGCCACAACTATGATAGCTGCCAGACAGACCTTGGGTAACCAATAAAGTATTGGTGCAAAAAATAATGTAACAATCATGATCAAAAGTGCAGCTATTAGACCTGACGCGGGAGTGGCTGCACCTGCTTCAAAATTAACTACTGAGCGGGAGAATCCACCGGCGATGGGAAACCCTCCACCGAAAGACGCGCCTAAGTTTGCAGCCCCGAGGCCTATCAGTTCCTGATTAAGTTCAATGCTTTCCCTACGGCGGGCGGCCAAGGACTGCGCGACTGAAACAGATTCCACGAAAGCGATTATCGAAATTAAAATCGCAGAACCTAACAGGCTTTCTATTAATTCAGGAGAAAATTTGGGAGGATGTATTGTTGGCAAACCTCCCTCAACATATCCCAATATTTGAACATCCTGCTGATCGAGGGAGAGAAAATAAGTCAAACAGCTTGTAATGAAAGCAACCAATAGAGGTCCAGATTTGGAAAAAATAGTTGCGATATGCGGCTTCAGGCCAAGGGCTATCAATCCTTTTCCAAGCGCCCTCTTGCTCCAGATAATTAACAGCAGTGCACCTATTCCCAGTGTCAAAGTAACAAGGTTGGTTTTTGACACAGATAACATCAAAGCGGTGCTAAGCTCTATGATATTAGTACCACTGACTTCTACTCCCAAGAAATGTTGTACCTGACTAAGGCCAATAATTAAGGCTGAAGCAGTTATAAAAGCGCTAATTACAGGATGCGATAAGAAATTAGCCACAAACCCTAGCCGCAGGAAACCAAATATCATGAGAACTAGACCGGATGTAAAAGCGAGAATCACTGCTGCTGCTATGTATTCGCCTTCACTTCCTAGAGAAAGCCTATCAAGGGCCACCGCAGTCATTAAAGATATTACAGCGACTGGTGCTACTGACAGCGTGTTGCTTGTGCCGAACAAGGTATAAATCGTTAGTCCGAAAATACTGGCGTAGAGGCCAGTCTCAGCCGGCATTCCAGCTAGTAGAGCGTAGGCAAGAGACTGAGGAATCAGTATGATAGCTACAACTATGGCTGCGACACCGTCTTCCGTAAAAGTATCTTTGTTGTAGCGTGAGCCCCAATTGAGAATTGGTAAAAATCGAACGATTGAAGGTATTTTGCTCAACAGTATGCTTCCGCACGTTAGACTAGAAAAAAGATCCTCAAGAGTCCTAAATAGAATCTACTAGGGACTGAACTCAGTTCCAGCGGACAAACCAGCTTTATAAGGCTTCGCAAGTTTGTAATGTTAATATCAGGTTAGTCTAATCTAATCAGTGAGACTAAATGTGGTTTTAAGACCAAGCGCCTTCAACATATGTCTGCATTGCTGCAATATTTCCGCGTCTTTAAAAACAATCATGATGCCGCATATAGTTTGGAAGAATGCTAGCTCAGGATAACAACCGATCAGCCAGAGCTAATGATTGAAGCACGCTAGGCACAGGTTGGTCTGGCAGGGCTAGATATTCCAGAGACAAAGCCATGTCTGCTGCTAACTCTGTCTCGGTCATAGCGGTAAAAAAGGTCTCAGTATCGAGCAAGCCTTTCCCTAAGCCGATAACATCACTATCGGGGTCTGCGCTCGAGACATCTTTGAGATGAATGCCGAAGACTTTTGATCCCAGTCGTCTGATTGCAACAGCAGGATCTTCTGAACTACGTAGTACATTGCCTACATCGACACAGGCACCAACATTTTCGCCGCGACCTGAAATTGCCGCACTCACTTCTGCGATACTGGTAAAAGTGCTGCCTGGTGCGTTATTGTGAATAGCGAGTCTAATGTCATATTCATCGGCTAAGCGCTCAATGCTATCTAGGTACTGCAGTTGTGGCACTACTGTAATATTGCGAATGGACAATTCGCTGGCTAGCTCAAAGACTCTCTCGTTTTCCCCGGCATCGCCAGCCATGGGCAGAAAGCCATAGGCAGTAGCTGTAACACCAGCCGCAGCCAATTGCTGTTTTAGTTGACGAACCTCTGCAGTGCTTGCTATTGGTCCTTCCGCATTTCCTTGATCAAAAGCCCTTAGCCTAATTTGGGATGGCGTGAGTTCAATTCGATGGAGACCCAGCTCTTCTGTCAGGATGCGTAGTGCTTCGTCGTTCGGGAAGTTGCGCACGGTTGCTCCGTGTAAACCCATCGGGAAACCGCCATAGGTCCTATCTTGTTCACCGGAAGCTGCGTTGGCAAATTTCGGTACGGAGACAAAGGGTGTAAGACTGAGTGCCTTCAGAACCAGTCTGCGTTGCTGCAAAATTTTTGCGTCTTCAAAACTATTCATGATTTGATGATCCTGCTAAATATATTAGTAGGGAGGATAGAGATTTTCAAGGTAGTGAGCTTTTCCAGAAAGATAACACAAAAAGCAAGCTAGTTATTAAGAACTAACAATCTATTGGTTATATGTATCTGGTCGAGCGCGAGGTCTTCTGCCCACCCCAAAATATTTGCTACATTTTATGCTACACTTTGGGTGTTTTAGGCGGTTCTGTCACCGCTGTAGGCCAGAGAATACGGTGCTGAGAAGGTGGAGGAAGATCCTGCCTCTTCCGCTATTCTTCGTGTAGCTTATATTCTGATTAACATTAATCTTAATAAAGCGTTTTTAGTCTGGCAGAAAATCCAATTATCCATCGAGTTTGTTCCAGTTGTTCACTAACTTTCTAACAAAGCAGTACACCTATTTGGCAATACTAATTTGTGTCCTGTTTATGTCCGCATACGTAATTATCGGGACATTCGGCTGGAGTAGTCCTGCGTCGTCTGAGCAAGCGATTGGTGAAGTATCCAGATGGTGTGAAAGGGTAACCACCGGTATTTTTAGAGAACCATCTAATGCGTTGAGTAACATAGCTTTTATGGTCGCCGGGGTTGTTATGCTCAAAACACTAGCTGGGGACTCGACCGAAACTAAAAATATCAATCAGTTCCACGGTTTGACTCCGGTTTCTTTGTTATATGCGTACTCGGTTATATGGTTAGGGGCCGGTTCACTTTTAATGCACGGTACTCACACAAACTGGGGAGCGTCCGCTGATAATATTGGTATGGTGATGTTTATCCTTATTCCCTGGCTTTTTAATGTGAGTCAAATGGGGAAGTGGGGCATAAACAAATTCTTACTAATTTACCTGGTTCTGGTTTTAATTTACGGCTTTGGACGAGAAATAGCCGGACCTAGGCTAGGCATAAACCTGGAATTGTTTGATATATCTATCGGGCTTTGGGGTATCTCAGAAGTATTGTATCGATACTGGTCGCCTTTTTTCCGCTGGGTCTCCGGTTTGGTTGGCTTTGTCGTAGCTTCCGCATTTGGCATATTCCCTTCGGATATGATCGCTGACCCTCTAATGTACTGGTGGGTAGTTTTGTTTTGGGTGCCAGCTGTACTTTCAAGAAATAAGCCTGAGGCGCGTCGCTCCTACGTACCTTGGTTTATTGCCGGGGTGTCAGTTTATATGGTTGCATTTTCGATTTGGTTAACGGGAAGACCAAATCATTCATGGTGTAACCCGGACTCTATAATTCAAGCTCATGCCATATGGCATTTGTTAAGCGCCTTGGCAACCTGGTTTTTCTTTAAATTCCTACGCACGGAAAAAAGATTATCCCCGTAGTTAGCGAAAGAATTCATGCTTCTATTGCTAAGGTTTCTATTTATTTTAAATTCAGTTTCAAATATTCAGCTAATTTCTCCAAGCATAACAAGAAGGTCAGTGAATTCAGTCAGTAATTCAGTTACTATCTAGACCAGATTTAAAGCCTAAATAATCATACTAAATGAAGTAAAACTATGACCAATATAATCCTATTGACCTTAGTCCTGACACTGTTTCAAATTTGGCTAATCCCCATGTTTCTTAATCTGAGGAATATGAATTACCTCATGTCTAATAGAGATGAGCCTATGGAGATGTCCATAACCGTCCAACGTGTTTTAAGAGCATCTGCTAACTTGCAGGAAAGCTTGCCCGCATTTCTGGCGCTGGTAACACTCGGAATAATACTAGAGGAAAATTTAGTAACTCTAGGGTATTCATGGATCGGCCTGAGAATCGCTTATCTTCTATCTTATTCATACGGCATTGAAAAAATCAGATCTTATATCTGGATTGCCTCAGTAGTTGTATTGGTTTTAATGGCCTTGAGATTCATTTAAGTTCTTAAAATAGACAGTCTTATCTTTTAAGATATCTAATCCCTGATTTTTTTAGAAGGAGATGATTTAAGCAAACAGTTATAATGGACATTCCATCAATTGTGAAAAATTCCCAAACAGGGAGATTTAGATAAGAATTCGAAGTATTTTGCTGTTCACGATTGCTGGTTTAGTTTGCATGCCTCTGATCACCTCTGATGTGCATGCTACTGATTCAGGTGTTGTAATTCCCTTCATAAACGACGTTCCTAGCCTGGCCGACTTTTCAGGAATGAGCCCTGCAAGCGAACTGGCTCGCTCTATGGCGAGAATCCAAAATTTTATTCAACGTGAACCCGATGACGGCTCTCCCGCGTCTCAACGAACAGAAGTCTATCTGAGCTATGACGAAGAAAATCTATATTCAATTTTCCTGGCCTTCGACGATGAGCCTGAAAAAATTCGGTCTAGCCTCACCTCGCGTGAGAATTTTGATGGGGACGACACTGTCCAGTTAACGATCGATACTTTTAATAATCAAATCAGTGCTTATGCCTTTCGAGTTAATCCAAATGGAATCCAGTGGGATGCACGGTGGACCGAGTCATCTTCGTTTCGTCGCTCATCATTTGATACAAGTCTTGAGGCTGTCTGGGAAAGTGAAGGGCAAATTACTGATCAAGGTTATATGGTAAGGATGACGATTCCTCTCAGGAGCTTGCGATTCGCTGATACAGACGAACAGGTCTGGAGAATACAAGTTACAAGAATGGTTGAGCGGCTCGGAGAAGAGTCACACTGGCCTGCATATTCCATCGATATTGATGGCCGCCTTAATCAGGCCGCCTTGCTGACTGGTATTAGGAATGTTTCTCCTGGTAATAACTCCCAAATCGTACCATTCGTTTTTGCAAGAGAGAGGGAAGCTATAAACAAGGGAGCTTTAGGTGGACCACAATTCCAGACATCGACAGATTATGATGTTGGCATAGATGCAAAGTTTGTTTTCAATGACAGCATGATTCTAGACATGACACTTAACCCGGATTTTAGCCAGGTCGAATCAGACGAACCACAAGTGACAATTAATGAAAGGTTTGAAGTGGAATTTCCAGAACGTCGTCCTTATTTCATGGAAAATGCCAATTTTTTCGCAACAGACACACCTCTTGTTTTTACGCGCAGAATAATAGATCCCGAAGCAGGTATTCGTTTTACGGGCCGAAGCGGTAATATTGGTTTCGGCGCAATTATTACTAACGATGTTGCGCCGGGACTAAACCGTTCTGTCGGTGACCCTCTAAAAGGCAAGAAGGCAAATATTGGAATCTTAAGGGGGTTTGTTGATGTCCGAGAGCAAGACCGTATCGGTTTTCTTATCTCCGACCGAGAACTAGCCGATGGCTATAATCGTGTAGCAAGTTTTGACACGCATTTTAGGCCGCATGCAAATTGGAGCGGCCAAGCTCAATTTACAACCACCGATACCTTATCTTATAATGGAGATCACTCAGCGTCAGGACATCAAGAGAATGTAGCTATCAATCACACTTCAAGAAACATTAGCACACATACACACTATGTATGCACTACTGAAAATTTCTATCTATCACTGGGTTTCTTAAACAGGTACAGAAGTCCAGACACTTGCGGCATTCATAATCGATTGGGATTTAATTTTTTCCCAGAGCCTTTTAATTTGAATCGCATTTCAACAACCACATTTCATATTTATCTTAACGACTTGGATGGGAATAATATATATAACGAGCTTCAATCAGGTTTGGATTTTGTTTTTGATACCACCACCCTAGGCGGAAGATACTATACCTTTACTGAAAGACTCAAACCTAAAGATTTTCCTGGGCTAGTTTCTAATCGTCAATTTGACTACGAGTACTTCAGTGTAAATATCGAAAATAATACGCTTGATAGGCTGGAGGCAGGTCTCACATTTCGCTCTGGTACTGCTCTAAACATGGTTCCTCCGGTGGGATATATGCCATCCGTAGCTGATACTAGCCGAATTGAGGCTGACTTATTATGGAGGCCCTTAAATCAACTTCGAGTGGCCAACACATATTTCCATACAGATCTTAAAACTAAGGAAGGTTCAAAAATATTTAGTAATGAGATCATTAGATCTAACTGGAACTATCAATTTAATAAGGAATGGTCTTTGCGCTTTATAGCCCAATATGAAGAAACTAAGGCAGGTCCAATGACCAGGTTATCCAGCAAAAAGAGCCTAAACTTCGACATATTGCTTCGTTACGTAATCAACCCTTGGTCCGCTTTTTATGCGGGCTACAATACAAACGAAAGCAATTTCGAGATAATAGAAGACGAAGGGCAAAGAGAATTAGTGGCAACAGACTATCTTAGGGGTGATGGTGATCAAATTTTTGTGAAATTTTCCTATCTGTTCCAGCGTTGAGGAATTCCTTTTCCTAGCTATCCCTCCAATGCTTTTAGGTCAAAATAAAATACTACATGGACTGGTATACAGATTCGCATTTATAGATCTTGTCTGAGACATACGCTGATCTTGAAGCTGCCACTCCAGAAAAAGCTTCCTGAGCCCAGGCAGTAGAATAAAGAGCGTCAAACATGGCGCCTAGTCTTGCTAAATTAGGAGCTACTGCAACGACTTGATAGTCACTGGGATCACTTCCAGCACCAATCGGTTGATATACATCTAATGAGATGTCCTCATAGCCATTAGCATGGTAAGCCTCTTTTAAATTAGCTACGGCCTCTAGATATGTTTGGGGACTATCAGTATCAATAGAAAGAGTGCGAGTCGCAAAGGTATCGAGGAGCTCTCCTTCATAAGCCATAACAACTCGACTGGTTTCCCAGCCTTTAAGCACCCTAAAATCATCGAGGTCGGAGATAAAGTCTTGCATTTCGGCATTACTTAGTTGAATTTCGTAGCCAGCAAAAGCTGCCTCCATCGATGGATAGAAGTTAAAAACCTGCATCTCGCCAGGCAATTCATTTCCGGAAACAGCAATACAAGCTCCCGCGAGTAAAGTCCCTGAAGCAGAGATCATATCTGTATTACTTTTTAATTGAGCAATATAGGCGGAGGGGTTCTTTGCTGTAAGGTTAATGGTAGTCATAGCACCACTTAAATCAATTGATTCTTCATGATTGTCTGCTGATGATAATGAGCTGTAGGACATAAAAAGTGAAAGTAATAAAATTTTCTTCATAATAATTTGCTCTGTAGTTATTGCTCAAGGTTAGTCACGAGAGTATACGGTACCTTCCCATATTAATGTGGAGAGTTCGATCTCGCTTTCAGTACGCACTTTCCCTGTGCTTGAATCTTCACCTTCCATAACAAGTTTCCATTTGTGATTGCCAGATTTCTCCCAGGTACCTTCCTGAAATCCAATCACTTTGGAGCCATCTGGCAGAAAGCCTTCGCCTGCCCAGCTACATGTGCCACCATCAGCGTTGGCATCACCTATATCTTGTAAGAATGTGATCGAGCCCCAGACGGTGCCATATACATCCATGTCACCTTCAGTCTCCCAGTTTGTAACACTAACTAGCTGACCCTGCGCATTTCTGGAATATGAATTGCCTTTATGCTTTAAGGAAAAACCTGCAATTTTTTCAGACATTGAATTACCTTTTTATTTTATTAAGTTAACTTTCATTAAAGAGGGCGTTAGCTCGTAAAAGTTTATGCCTTGGATTCTTCTAACAATTACTTTTAGTGCTAGTTACTGAGCTGCCCAGGATTTCACTCTGAGAACCATGGTGCGATTTTCTATAGTGCGAATATTGCCGACCCTGTCTATAAACCTGCTCCAGCCCGGAAGTTGTTGTGGCGGTGTAGCCAGCAAGGATGCCATATTGTTAGCAGTTTGAATTATTGCATGGGTTACACCACCTGTACCATCTGCAATAATTTCTAACAAGCTGTTAGTGCCTTGGAGGTTATTATTAGAATTTCCAAGATCTTGCCATGCATCTATATAAGTAACTGGGTCCTGGACATTCATAAAAATCCAATTCCCCGCAGAAGTCGGTGACGTTACCGATGAAGGGTCTCCATTAGTGATTCCAGTTGAACGAAACATCAACGTGCCAACTTGCTCAGATACAGCAGCCAGTTCTGTTAAAAATGTGGCCCAATCCTGGGACATCGCATTTCTAGCAAAGGTAGCATCCATGGCTTCTAGATTAGGATAATTCACGACAAAATTATGAGTAGCTGAGCTTTCACCATTAACTACGTATTGAAACAAAGTGACGGTGCCCGGACCTGCTTGTCCAGTTGGGCTTGCCGCAAATTTGTCCATTGCAGCAATGACAGCGGCTGGATTGGTAGCGTTAATGTCATATTTAATACCTACGGACTGAGCGAAACCCGATTGAGCAAGGCTAAAGCCACAAAAGAAAATGGTTGAAACGATAAATTTATTCATAATTGATATTTCCTTAATATAAACTCAATTATTGTGCGTCCTCGAGGTTCGATTGACGGTTTCATAAACATAAACTGATAGTGTTAGGGAAATCAAGTTCCGCCTTCTTTATCGGTCTTGTTCTAAGACAGGTAGTATGAAATAGAGGCTAATGCGAGGGAATTTGATTTTGCGATGCTTAAAACTAGTATTTAGATATCCTCTGCTAAGTCTCTTTTCCCTTTAGAACTGGCTAAAGATGCGTGATTTAGGATATTCCTAGCCATAGACGAGGGTTGTTGTTTCGAATATTTTTTGTAAATAATAGATCTAATTTTATGGATTTCACGATTTTCGGGCTCAGAGTACATGGCTGTCTCAACCAGGTGGCAGGCCAAGCTATGCCTGCCTTCTTCAGAAAGTTCTATGGCTCTATCACACACATTTTTAACCCCTCCAGCCAGTGCTATCCATTCTTGAGATTCTTTTTCCCTGGCCTCAGGTAGAAGGCGATCATACTCACCATCCCACCATCCCCCATAACGCCTCCAAATCATTCGTACTAAAAACTTGGGGTCATCGTAAATCGGCTTAAGCCAAGGTTTCCCCATTAATTTCTTGGAAAATCTGACTCTCTTAAGGATTGCGTTTAGTGAAAGGCCTTTGTTCATTAACAAAAGTGTTTGTCGCTCTACATCACAAAGAAATTCAGCAGTTGTTGATAATGCTTCTTTTATACGCTCCTTGCCAAAAATGGGAAAACCATGACCTGGCAACATGGTTTCTGCTTCACAACTAATCATTTTTTCTAATGCATTAGCCCAATCTGACACATAACGTTGCACCTTCTGAGGATTGCCTGCATTAGGAACCGCCCAAATAAACAAATCGCCTGTAACCAGTATTTTTCTTTCAGGAATGAACACCCAAGTATGGTCATCAGTTTCTCCTCGTGCATGATGTAATTCAAATGAAAGGTTTCCTTTCTTAAAATTCATTTCTTCACTATAAGTTTTATCTGGATATCTATAGTGGTCAGGCCATCTAAATTTAGGGACGTTAATAGCAAATTGCCGTCTATTAATTGCTGTATTCCAGCCGAGAGTATTCAGATATCTATCAAAATGGTCCGACATCAATGAATGGCCGTATACCTGGGGTTTTGCCCAGCCTCTGTCCAGTGCTTCTTTTTCAAAAAGCTTAGTTGAAAATATGTGGTCAACATGATGATGAGTAAATATGGCAGCCACTAGAGGGGTTTCAGGGCGCCAATTTCTTACCTCAACAAAAGCTCTTTCTACGTCCAAGACGCTTCCTGCATCTAACATAACAAGGCCATCTCCTGTGTCTACAATGTAAAAGCCCGCAATTCCCTTAATTCCGAGTAGATCTTTATCAAGTTCCGTCGACCCCTTATAAAAAGAGTGGACAGGATGGTGCTCAAACATAATGTCTAATTCATCATTCCAGGCTTTTTCTGCTAATTCGAGTAGATCTGTCATTTGGATTTCCCTGCGTCTCTTCAAACTTGATCAAAGCTCTAAAGGATAATTTTTTATTGGTGTGGATCTGTAAGTATTTTACAACAAGGAAGTAGAAAAATGTCGTAGGAAAGCGTTAGAAAAATTCAAAGTCCAGATAATGACTAGTTGAAGTATTGAGATAAAGATGAAGACTCTCTCAAGCAAGAGGGGTATTCTCTAAAAATCTCAGTGAATAAAAAGAATTAACTAGGACTAATTAACATGAAATTAGAACAATCCTCTTCGGCGCACCACTACTTTGTTTCGGGCAAGGGAGAGCCATTAATTTTATTACATGGTTTTCCAGACTGTGCAGAAAATTACTCTCATCAATTAGAGTTCTTTTCTTCTAAAGGCTTTCAAGTATTTGCCCCTTTTATGCCAGGATATCACCCCGAAGATGCAGAATTAGATACCTATCAGAGTTTGCGTATTAGTGAGGAGATAATTAAATTTAGTCGATCAGTCACGGATAGAAAGATTAACCTGGTTGGACACGACTGGGGGGCGGCTGTGGCTTATGGGATAGCTGGATTGGCGCCTGAATTAGTTAATAAACTGATTGCGGTCTCAGTTCCTCATGGACCGAATTTAGGAGAGTCTTTCATATCAGATGGCGATCAGCAAAGAAAATCTTGGTACATGTTCTTTTTTCAATTACCAATGGCTGATTTAGCAGTGCCCACCAATAACTTTTCTTTTATAGATAGATTATGGACTGATTGGTCACCTAATTGGCCTGAATACAAGGTTTATTGTGACAGGACTATAGAAATATTATCCCAGGAAAACGTACTTTCTAAAGCTTTAGCGTATTACAGAAATACTTTTCAACCTTCCTTGCAGAGTGATCGGGTTAATCAAATGCAAGAAAAATTAGGTGTGAATAAGATCCGGCCACCCACACTCTATTTGCATGGGGAGAATGATGGCTGCATAGCCGCTAATCTTTCTGAAGGTATGGAAGCAAACTTTGAAGATTTAGAAATAAAGATACTACCTGATTGTGGGCATTTTCTTCATCTTGAAAAACCTGACGAAGTAAATAAAATTATATTAGATTTCCTGTCTGGTTGATCTGGCAGGTTAATTTATCCAGCTTTGGGAGGTTCCAATAATGTCAAAATTGACACTGGTGGCAACTATTTTTCTACTGCTTTCGGCAGTTGCGAATATACAAGCCCAGACAGGTGAACTGTCGGGTGAATGGCATTTTTTTGGAGGGGATAGTGGTAGCACTAAATATTCTTCCCTCGACCTGATTGATAAAGAGAATGTGGCTAATCTAGAAATAGCTTGGCGTTGGGAATCTGTCGACGGTCGTTTCAATATCGATCAACTTAAGGCGGAATACCCGAATCTGCAGGTAGCGAATGATGTTAGTAACGTGAGTATCGACAGCTTGAAGGCAGCACCGCTTATGGTAGACGGCGTTATTTACATATCAACACCTTTTTACCAGGCGGCCGCAATAGATGCTGCTAATGGCGAAACTCTGTGGGTGCATGATCCTAGAAGTTATGCATCGGGTATACCGATTATGATGCTTGGATTTAGCAGCCGTGGACTCGCATATTGGTCAGAAGGTGAGCAGTCGCGGGTCATCTGGGGCACGGGCGACGGATATTTGCTACAGGTCGATGCGGTCACTGGGGAACCAATTGAAGAGTTCGGTAACTCCGGGCGTGTTGATCTGATAGCTGGTATCCCGCGAGCTAGAAGAAGGGCGCCAATAAATTACTCGATCACTTCCTCGCCTATTATCATTCGTGACGTTATCGTAGTGGGTTCAGCTATATCTGATCAACCTGAATACAAAGAAATGCCGCCTGGTCACGTGCGAGGGTTTGATGTTCACACGGGCGAGCTACTTTGGACTTTCCATACTATCCCGCAACCCGGAGAGCTTGGCAATGACACCTGGGAAAATGGGTCCTGGGAATATTCCGGCCATGCTAATGTCTGGACGTTAATGAGTGCTGATGAGGCAACTGGCTACGTATATCTCCCCGTCGGCTCACCCACTAACGATTTTTATGGTGGGCACCGACTCGGAGATAATCTTTTTGCCAACAGCTTGGTCGCTCTAGACGCAACAACCGGCAAGCGCGTCTGGCACTACCAGTTTGTGCATCATGACATATGGGATTCTGACCTACCTGCAGCACCGAACCTGATTGATATCACCGTCGACGAAAAGCGTATTAAAGCGGTTGCCCAGGTGACCAAACATGGTTTCGTGTTCGTGTTTGACCGAGTCACCGGGGAGCCGGTCTGGCCAATAGAAGAAAGAGCGGTTTCAGTTTCAGACGTACCTGGTGAAAGAGCCTCAGAAACTCAGCCTTTTCCTACAAAACCACCGGCATTTGATCGGCAGGGATTGACAATCGATGATCTGATTGATTTCACTCCTGAGCTCCGGCAAGAGGCTATCTCTATTGTTGAACGGCACCGGTATGGTCCAATGTTTACGCCTCCCTCGTTGTCAGGAGAAGGAGACGATGCGACCCAGGGAACTATAAATGTACCTGGTTACATAGGAGGAGCAAATTGGGAGGGGGCGGCAGCTGACCCCGAAACTGGAATCCTATATGTACCATCAGCGACTATCCCCAGCTTGTCAGGTATGGTTGAGCCTCAATCAAGTGATGCGACACTGAATTACGTACGAAACGTTACTACCAGAGTGGGGCCACAGGGACTTCCCCTGACTAAGCCACCCTACGGGCGTATCACTGCGATTGATCTGAATAAGGGAGAGATATTGTGGCAAGAACCAAACGGTATTGGTTCACCTCAGGTCAGATCGCATCCTGCCCTAGCCGGAGTTGAACTACCTCCTTTGGGGGGTGGACTAGATCTAGTGCTTGTAACCAAGACCCTGTTGCTGTCAGCCCAGCCAACGCCAAATGAGTCAGGTTTCTTTCCTCTTGTTGCACGAGATAAGTTAACCGGGGAAGTCATAGCTGAGATCGAGCTTCCTGGACGCGCCATCGGTCCGCCTGTTACTTATCTTTTCGAAGGAGAGCAATACATTGGGGTTACTGTGCGCGGCACACCTCCGGAACTGGTTGTGTTGAATATTAGATGACTAGTAGGCAATCCAACTAGGCTTAAGTCATAACTTTTATCTCTGATTAGCCCTCTTTATGATTATTGTTATTCATGAAAATAATGAATGGGTTTCTCCATTCACAGCAGCTTTTGAAAAGTTAAATCTTGATTACCACATTTGGTATGTGCCTGAGATGAGTCTGGATCTGGCGGAGTTACCACCCGATGCTATTTATTGGAACAGAATGAGTGCATCCTCGCATACGCGTGGGCATCGGTACGAACCTGAATTAGTTTCCGGAATACTTTCTTGGCTGGAAAGACACAAAAGAACAGTCATCAACGGGTCCAAAGCGCTGGATTTGGAGATAAGCAAAATACGCCAGTATCAACAATTGGAGCAGTTTTCTATTAAAACACCAAAAACGTTTTGTGCCATTAAAAAGGAAGATTTAATCAAAGGGGCTAACAGGATCGGGTTTCCACTTATTACGAAACACAACAGGGCAGGTAAAGGGTTAGGTGTCAGGAAGTTTGATAACGAGGTAGCTTTAAAAGATTATATCTTTGGTAACGATTTTGAAGCATCACCTGATGGAATTACCTTGTTGCAAGAATATGTGTATGCGCCATCACAATCGATAGTAAGAATGGAATTTGTTAATTTTAAATTTCTCTATGCAGTTGAAGTTGATACGTCGCAAGGCTTTGAACTTTGCCCAGCCGACACATGCGAAATCGAGTCAAATTGCCCGACCGAAGATTTCAATAAATTCAAAATAAATGAAAAATTTTCTATTCCTAATATCAGTGATTTTGAAAATTTCTTACGAGGAAATGACATTGGAATAGCGGGGATTGAAATTATCTTCGATGAAAATGGTAGTTGCTGGACCTACGACGTTAATACCAATACAAACTATAACTCAAAGGCAGAAGAGCAGGCCGACCAAAATGCTCCTGAGGCGGTAGCACGTTTTTTGGGAGCTCTTTCTAAATAATCAGGGCCCGCTACTTCCCTTTCCAGTTAGGAGGCCGCTTTTCAGCAAAAGCCTTAGGCCCTTCTATGAAGTCCTCACTATTTATCATAGCTTTTATTGCCGCGTAATTTGTACGCATATCTTTCATCGATTCTTCTAAAGACGCGAAATCTAGGCTGCGGTAAACGGCATCCTTGCTTGCTCTAATCGATAGAGGCGAACAAGCGATAATTTTGTTAGCCAATTCGTATGCTCTTGACATTAATTCATCAGGTGGGACTACTTCGTTAACAAATCCAAGCTTTTCCCCCTCGGTAGCTGAAACATGGCGGCCAGTAAGAATCATGCCAAGTGCACGCTTAGTCCCAATCTGCCTTGGTAATCTGTTTAGACCGCCGGCAAGCGCTGCTAAGCCGACCTTGGGTTCCGGTAGCGCGAATACTGCATTTTCTGAGGCCACGATTAAGTCGCATGCTAACGCTATCTCAAAACCGCCTCCCATTGCGACTCCGTTCACAGCTGCAATAACAGGCTTAACAAGATCAAATCTGGCCGTGAGCCCAGCAAATCCTAAGGGCATGGGTAGCCTTTCCCCACCTTCTGCCTGATAACGTAAGTCATTACCTGCGGAAAATGCTCTTCCTTCTCCGGTTATTATCGCTACCCACATTTCATCGTCAGCGGCAAAATCATTAAAAACCTCGGCCAGTTCGAGGTTTGCCATTGGGTGCAATGCGTTTAGACGTTCTGGACGATTGATGCTCACTTTCAAGATATGTTTATTTTTTTCAATTAAGCAGTACTTGGTTTTTTTCATTTTCATGATTTCACCTTTGGGTTTCGTTGCCGCTAATTCTACCTCCGTAGACACCGCGTAACACATCGAATACCACTGGCCTTAAATTTTTCTGACTGTAGTCTTCCTTGAAATAGCTGGTGTAGACAGCGACAAGGTCCAGTTTCGGATTAACTATGAGCCCTTGTCCACCCCAGCCACCTTTGAACATAAAACCTTCACTGTCTATGTAATCCCACTGGTAGATATTATGGCTTCCATTATCTCGTATTAGGTTGGGATTTGCGGAATTTAGTAGAAAGTTAATGTGATTATCTGAAATAATTTTTTTGCTGGATACCACGCTTTCGGAAGGGGTAAACAAAAGGCCAAAACGGGCCAAGTCTCGCATATTGGATAAAAAGCCTCCGTGGGTAAGCGGTATGCCGTAACGATAAGCGAGAAAGGAAGCATCGGCTTCTGCGCCAATATGTTGCCAGATTTCTCGTGTGAAGGCATCTTGAAATGGCTCCCCGGTGATCTTCTCCACCAACCAAGCCAGCACGAAAGTATTCATACCCGAATAGGAAAACTGTTCACCGGGTCCGGCGTGCCTGGATACCTTTAGTGTTTTCAGAAAGTCATAAGGATTGTCGGCCGCATTATCTTCCCTATATCCATCACCAATGGCCATCGAATATTGGTAATAGCATGATTGTCGATCTTCGTATTCATCCTGACAATCCAACCCAGTGGCCATGTCAAGGATATTGCGAACACTTATGTCGGCAATATCTGAATAGGTTAACTCTGGTAAGTAGAACTTTATAGCTTGGTCAACATCAATCTGGCCCTGCTCTTCGTAAATCCTTATTAGTGTGGCCGGCATGACCTTGGTTACGGACCAGTAAATCGGTTTTTCATAGTGCTGCATGCGGGGGTAGTGTTCGTAGACGATCTTACCCTGGTGTAGAATGACCATCCCCATAGCCGTGGAATGTTTGCTCTCCAGAAAGTCGGAAAAAGCCATTAATCCAGTGGATGTAGATATTTCAAAATCTGCGATCTCTGGATTCTGGCCAACTTCGAGCTCGCTGACTGGGCCGGCACGGTAAACATTCACTGTGGGGAACAATTGGTGCACATTCTTATGCATCCAGGCCATCTGCTCACCTGTTACGGTCCACCAGATGTCATCATCAGGCAACAGGCGTTGTCTTAGTTGAATTTCTTCGGGAGTCGAAGCCGACTCGAATTCTTCTCCATGTTCGGCAGCAAAACCTGGACATGGGAGCATGAAGATAGTCGACAATACACTGAAAATAGCTAGGTATGGCATGGGAAAGGCTTATTCTATTTGGTTGAGAATAAGCATATACGGGAATCTAATGAGGGTGAAGCCCTAGGACTTGATAAAAAATGAATATTCTGATGTATTGTAATGATGGTCGGTGTTAGGGGCAGGAGCTTACTAGGCTTAACCAGTATCTTTCTTAAGGATCTGCTCACAAAGGTTGTTGTTAGCTTAAGAAATAGTACCCAAGCCTTTCAAGATAATAATTTATGGGAGTTGTTAATAAATTTCGTCGTTTTCTGTTATTTCTTCCGGGCTACATTTTGAATTTTTTATATTTATCCAGATAGGTTAGTTTATGTCCAATTTAAAAGACACAGACGGTATAGAAGAGCAATATACCGAACATCCCTATCCTGCTCCCATTTCCAATATGCGCGAGCAAATTGAACAAGGATATAGGCAAGGAACTTCTCCGGGTGATACCTGGCATCAGCTTTTCCCCGAAAAAGCGTACAGGGACGACTTGAATATCCTAATAGCGGGCTGTGGTACTAATCAAGCAGTCTATCATGCAATGAGATTTCCTAATTCGCACCATTATGCAATCGATGTTAGCGATGCGTCTTTGAATCATGTTAAGGATATGATCAAGAAATATGATATCAAAAACTTGGAAATTGAAAAAAAAGATATAGTCGAATTACAGCATAAAAATGAATTCGATTATGTTATTTCCACTGGAGTAATTCACCACACTAAAGACCCTCAAGAAAGCCTTTCCAGGTTGGTTGAAACGACAAAAGATGATGGTGCATTAAATATCATGGTTTATGCCATCTATTTACGAGTAGGAATTTATTATTTTCAGGATGCTTTTAGGTATCTAGGTTTAAAGCCTACTAAAGAAGGTATTGGAACTGCCAAGACATTAATTGAATTATCCCCCAAGAATCACTATGCCCATAATTACATTGAACAGATTACCAAAAGTTCTGGAACTAGGGATCTCACATTTGATGCTGGTTTTGTAGATACTTTTTTTAATGCAAGAGACGTTGCTTTTGACATTTTCGAGTTAAAAGAATTGATAAATAATGCGGGCGCATACTTGCAGTGCTGGATAGATAACTCCCAGTTTTACAGGTATTTAATTAATTTTTCTAGGGCAGAAAGTTTAAATGAGACTTATAATAATTTTGATCCATGGGAGCTGGGCGATTTCATCCAGAAGATGTCTCCGAGTACGGGGAAATTCGATTTTGTTTTAAGAAAAGAAAAGAAATATGAGCATCGATATTTTTATATCACTGATGTCTTGCCGAGTACTTACGCACATAGGTACCGCTTAACTGATCGCGAGAAACCCGATATTTCATCTAATAAGGGAGGTTCCATCGGAAATGTTAATGTGGAAATTAAATTAGATATCATAGAAAGAATAGTCTGGGATAACCTGAATAACAAAATTGAAGACGTTCTAAATATGTCTAATGACCTCTTTTCTAAACATGGGATTGACAAAGAATTGTCCTTTGAAGAGTTACGGGGAATGCTTCATCGATTTTGGAAAAACGGATATTTATCTTTTTCTGACAAGTGATTTGCCAATTTTTGGTAGTTGACTAGACGTTGCACCATATCGGAGCACAAAATGAAAAACAATATCGGACTACTCCTTAGTAAACGAGCGATTATCAATCCAGAAAGGGAAGCCTACGTAGACAGCAGCTCAGGCTTGCGTCTTACTTTCAACGAATTGAATGAACGTACCAATCGTTTGGCAAACTCATTGCTGGAACTGGGTGTTTTACCCGGAGATCGAGTCGCATTGGCATTGATGAATAGTGTCGAGTTTGTAGAGGCGTATTTTGCGATCGCTAAAATTGGTGGAATAGTCGTGCCTTTAAATTGGCGACTGGTTGCTGATGAACTGGAATTTATTTTAAAAGACAGTGGTTCGAAGACTCTAATTTTTGGTGAAGAATTCATTAATATTATGGTCGATCTGCACGGTCGAGGTAACAAGACTGATATTGCTAATTGGATTCAGGTATCCGCAGAAGGCAGTGCTAATGAGTTTTCTCGGGATTACAACAGCTTTCGAGACAGTGGTGCCGCAGTCGAACCGGCAACGGGAGCCAAGGATGACGACCTACTTTATATCATGTATACATCTGGTACCACTGGCCTACCAAAAGGCGTGGTGCATTCCCACAATACTTCGTTTTGGGCTTTGTTTACTTTTGCAGCCTCTTGTGACCTGAGAGATGCAGACCGGTACTTAGTAGCGCTTCCTTTGTTTCATGTAGGCTCACTGATTCCCGTTACTTTGAATATTTACCGTGGTGTTACCAGTATCGTCATGAAAGAATTTCACCCAGTATCTGCTTGGGAACTGTTGCAGCGGGAAAAAATAAACTGTTCGCTATTGGTGCCGGCGATGTTGAACTTTATGATTCAGGTACCGAATCTTTCCCAATATGATTATTCTTCACTACGCTGGATCCAAAGTGGTGCGTCGCCACTTCCAGTTAGTCTTATCAGACAATATGCCGAGCAGAAAATCGAAGTGCATCAAATTTATGGATTAACCGAATCTTGTGGGCCAGCTTGTGTAATTAGTGGAGAGAATGCTTTGAAAAAAATTGGTTCGACAGGGCGACCATTTTTCCATACCGAAGCGCGCATTGTTGATAAAAATGGAAAAGACTGCGAGGCAGGGGAGCAAGGTGAAGTATGGGTTAGCGGTAAACATGTAATGCTGGAGTATTGGAATCGCCCTGATGCTACGGCCGAAACGATTACCTCAGACGGCTGGTTGCGTACTGGAGATGTAGCCTCAGCTGATGAAGACGGATTTATTTACATACAGGATCGTATTAAAGACATGATTATTTCGGGTGGTGAAAATGTATACCCGGCAGAAATTGAAAATATTATCCTTACTCATCCCGCGGTTACTGAGGTCGCAGTCATTGGTCAGCCCAGCGACAAATGGGGTGAGTCACCATTCGCAGTGGTTGTGAAGAAAGATGAATCCTTAACCGAAGCGGATGTTCTCAGTCACTGTCATGGCAAGCTGGGACGTTTCAAGGTGCCTAGAGGAGCAGTTTTTGTCGAAGTAATACCGCGTAACGCTAATGGAAAAGTACTAAAACGTGAACTCAGGAAGCAGTTTCCTGGTCCTGCTATAGAATAACAATAATCAGCGCGTTCAACAGTAGTTAGCCAAACAATGCCCGTAAGATAAAGAAGAACATAATGGAAAGTAACGCACCAACCGGCAGAGTTACGATCCACGATAGAAATATTTTACCCACGGTACTCAGGTTTAACGCCCCAATACCACGTGCGACCCCAACCCCTAATACTGCACCTACCAATGTATGAGTAGTTGAAACGGGAATGCCGGTTCCAGAGGCGATTACGACAGTAGTTGCAGCGGCTAACTCGGCAGCGAAACCGCGGCTAGGTGTCAGTTCGGTTATATTTCTTCCAATTGTTGCGATAACCCGGTATCCCCAAATAGCAAGTCCCGACACAATGCCGAACCCGCCTAGCAATAGAATCCACATGGGCAGGGCTGACTCTGTTTCAAACACACCACCACTTCGTACAACGCTATTGATCGCCGCCAAAGGGCCAATGGCATTTGCGACATCATTGGAGCCATGCGCAAAGGCCATCGAGCAGGCCGTAAAAATCATTAGTATAGCAAAGACACTTTCTACACTTGCAAATTGATTATGCATCATGCCGGATGATGGCTCCGGGATCCGTCGTAGCATGAGCACACCGATAAGCATGGTTATTATTCCAAATCCAATAGCCATCGCTGCACTTTGTGCGAAAGTGATTTCCAAGCCCACGTGTCTCAATCCTTTAACCATGGTAACCATGGCAATGACAAATCCGACCAGGAAAATATAATAGGGTACATATTTCTTAGCATTGGCAAATGGATTGTCGGTGGACAGGACGAGGTGCTGCACTGTCATAAAAAGAGAAAATGAAATTATTCCTGCAATAAGTGGTGAGATTACCCAACTCGCAACGATCGAACCGATTTGGCCCCACATGATTGAATCGAAAGATATGCCCACTGCGGCGAATCCGACGATGGCACCAATAATAGAATGAGTAGTTGAAACCGGCAGCCCATACTTTGAAGCAATTAAAAGCCAGATTCCAGCGGCCAGCAGGGAGGACAACATTCCGTACACTAGAAGCTCCGGACGTTCATCGAATCCAGCTGTTTCAACATCAATAATGCTATTTCTGATTGTTGATGTTACTTCTCCGCCTGCCAGCCAGGCGCCAGCGAACTCGAATATCATTGCAATTATAATAGCTTGCTTGATTGTGATTGCCCCTGCGCCGACAGAAGTGCCCATGGCATTTGCGACATCATTTGCCCCAACACCCCAGGCCATAAAGAAACTAAATAAGCAAGCCATACCTAGCAGTATCAATCCATATTGGGAAATAACTTCCGACATCTTGGTTAATTCTCGACTAAGTGGTTATTTTGCGATAAGGAGTAGTAAGCGGCTGCCTACTTTCTGAGAAATGTCAGCTAGCTCTCCCAACCTATCAATGATCTTATATAAAAATATGACATGCACAGGTGGTAATGAATCTTCCATCTGAAACAGCATGGCTCTTAATTTTACTTGGCTAACATCGCTCTGGTGTTCCAATTCATCGAGTTCGACCACAAGCCCTTCTACAAGAGTAGCTTCTTTGCCACGAAAACCGGTTTCCAACAATTCATCAAGTTCATTTATGGCCTTAAGTGCTTGCGCGGAGGTGTTCAGGTTTTTCTGGTAGTAGTCGCGAACGCATTCGACCAATTCTCCCGGGATTTCTATTTTTCGACCAAGCATTATCCCGGCGATATCTCTCGCTCTGTTTGCTAGGCGGTCTTGAATTTGCAACATTTCCAGTAAGTCATTGCGAGCTACTGGTAGCCATAAGCTTCTGGGGAGATGGGTACGTATTTCTCGCTTCAGGGCGTCGGCTTCGTTTTCTGTTTTGTGTATAACCTGTTGAATTTCTTCAGCCTTCTGCCACTCTTTGATATAGCTTGCCTCGAGAAAATCTCCGAGTAACGCTATGCAGCTTTGAGCTTTAGCCATGTGTTTCTGGATTGGCTTGATGGGAGATGGTCCGAATAACGCGCTAATTGGATTATTCATGGTGCACTCCTGCAGCATTTTGGGAAAATTGAGATAAAAAATCTTTTTGAGGGAAACATTTCCGACTTATTTTGAATTTCCAAATTGCATTATGATCGTCACATAAAACAATAAATTTCCGACGCATTATCTATAAATAAAACAAGAGATCAAGCCCTGATATGCAATAAATTTAGTCATTAGTTAAAATGGACAAAAATTGGTCAATATTGTTAAGTCACGGCTTCTTTGTGATTTCGCTCTAAGTTATAGCATTTTCGGAGATATATTCAGAGAGGGACTTCATAGATGGTAAATATATTATTTATAGAACATGATAATACCCAGCATCCGCTAACAGTTGAACCAGGCGGATCCGTCATGCTGGCTGCTGTGACTAACGGTGTACCTGGTATCGATGCAGATTGTGGGGGATGCTGTTCCTGTGCTACCTGTCATGTCTATGTGGACGAAGCCTGGTTGGAGGGAGTTGGTCCTATTGGGCCAACTGAAGAAGCGATGTTGAGTCTTAGCTCTGATCGAAAAGAAAATTCACGCCTATCTTGTCAAATTACTGTCAGCGAAGAGCTTGATGGGCTAGTGGTAAAAACTCCAGAGTTTCAGTTTTAGTCATGTTGGTAGAAAGAGAGTTTGATAAGGAATTTAATTCTTCTAAAGAGAACAAATGAACGATTTAATAAGTTCTGTAGCTGTGGGCCCAATAATATTTGAGCCCGTATTTTTCCAGTATTAAAATTTGTCATACCACGTTTTTTCTGGATGACCCATCTACATTAAAGCCACTGCGCAACAGGGATATTAGCAGCACTATTCTTCTGATAAAGTTTTAACATGGCGGTCAGCGCTTCTCTTTTGTGTAATCCTTTGCGCAGTTCTTCCAGTTTATTTAGTTGCCATTGGGCTCCAGTCTGGCGAGTATGAAGGCGTTCTTCAATGACTTTTAAAAGTGGTAGAAAATCTTCCTCAATAAAACCCATGTCTACCAATTTTTCAGGGATTCGTGGAATCATTTTTTCGAGAATTTTTGGTACAGCGTAATACTCTGGCTGGCTTTGTTTCATTGACGGCCAGAAGAGTTCAGCTGACATGCCTTTCTGGGCAGCTCGATAGAAATTAGCCGTACAATAGGCAAATGGAATAGCCGGCAATAACTCTCTTATTGTTGGCTGTATGAGTTTTGCGAGCCCGATAGCAAGAGCCGCATTAGCGAGCATATCAATGATAGTAGGTCCAGCAGGGAAAGAACGTAATTCAATCCGCAAATGGCCGCCATTTGAGGGATCGTAGACCGGTCGATTCCATAACCAGATTGAGCCCTGATGTAATCTCAGTTCATGCAGCAGTGGCGTGCCACCATTTTGTGCGATGGCAACTGAGTCTTCATCATTGTAATCTGGCAGTATAGGACGATACAGTAAGGCAGCCTCAGCGAATAATTCGAAAGCACCTTCGCGTATCCAGTTATTACCAAAATTCACACGGGCCGGAACAGGGTGCAAAGAGTCATTGGGACGACAGTCAATGGACTGTTTAAATAAAGGAATGCGTGTCTCTTGCCAGAGTCTGTGTCCAAACAATGTTGGTGAGTTCGCGGCCATCGCAACTACTAAGGGCGTGACTAATTGGATGGCATTATAAAAATCCGCATATTCCCGCGCGGGCACTCGCAGATGGATCTGGAAAGAGGTGTTTGCTCCTTCTAGTGTCACGTCATCCATCGCAAGCTGCAGGGTTTCCTCTCCCTCAATCGCAATGGTGAAAGGCCCCCCGCGAATTTCAGTCAATCCCTGCGTTAGCGCTTTAAATCGTGCTAACGGAGTCATAGCATGATAGCCGGTGTCCGATTGTTGCAGCGTAGGCAGGATACCGATAGGAACCACACTGCCGTCCCATTGCTTTGCACATTTATTGATTTTCTCAATCGCTGCCAGCGCTTCCTGTTGGGTGGCGCTGAAGCAGCAGTCTTTCAACAAGTAGGGCCTAAAGTTGTACTCTAGGTTATAGCGGTTAAGCTCGAGAGTGAGTTGAGGATCATTTAATTGAGCGATAATCTCTTGATTAATGGGCAAGGGCCGCGCTTCGTTGTCGACGATATACAGTTCGAGTTCAGCGCCAAAGGATAGGTCACCTTCACCAAATTCAGGACGCGCCAACAAAATATCAAGCGCCTTTAAGTTTGATCTGAGCCGATCACTGAATCGATTGAAGTCCCCTTCGGTAAAGTCTGTGTTGTCAATTTCGAATCCCATTTGCTCTTCCAAAATGCAACAAAGCTAATAACGATTAGAGTAGCAGCTTTGTTTTCCTTTGGTAAAGAGTGCTGGCAGATAACAGTTCTACCGACTGAATATATTTTTCTTTTCAGTTCTTACGTAACGCGTATTACCGTCTCGGCGTGTAAAACCGATTCGGTCAAAGTATTCGAGAATTTCAATGCAAAGATTACGACCTATGTGGGAGGCATCTCTAAACTGGATCACTGAAAAACCTTCCTGGTTCGGATTATCCTCAGCAAGTTGTTCAGTAAGCTCAGCTAGTTCCATTATGGTTTCCGGAAGGAAATGACGATTCTCCGCAACTTTTATCAGACTGCCAGAAACGGTGATTTCTTTAAGAATGCGCTCCAGCGTTTTGAGCGAAATGCCAGTTATATCTGCTAACTCCCTAGTCCGCGGAGGTATTGTCCCAGCCTGAATAAGCAGTGGCCGTATTTTTGCCAGAAACTCCTTTTCGTCTTTACTTAACTCTATTTCATGGCTAGGGAGATGTAACAGAGTACCTGTTTTACGCAGGACTTCATCGAGAATTAGCTTTTTTAGAATTGCATGGAATAGCAGATGAGACCCGGAGAAATCAACTGTTTTACTGAGATTGGCTTCGCTGATGCCTTGTTTGCTTGAGTGGTTGTGATGATATATATCAATTTGTGCAACTATAAATTCTTTGTATCGTAGATAGAAATCAAGTTTTAGCAGAGATGGAAGTTGCTGATTATTTTGTTGTAGTTCGACAAAGAAACTTTCACTTGCTCTCAGTTGCTTAATTATTTTGTCCAGTGCTATTTTTGTTAGGTTTCGGTTAAGCGAGAACTGTTCGAGAGGTACCCCCATTGGGGACATGTTAATTAGTTCAATTAATGCTTGAGAGTGAGGGTTATTTTGTGCGCGCAATAAATTGAGCCTTTCATCGCTATTACGTTTTCTGCGAGGAACAAAGATATCGATTACCTTTCCTCCTCCCAGAGTCAGTTGAGATGAGGGATCTCGAATAATAAATTTGTCACCATGGTATGCAATGAAGGGTTGATGTGAAGCCACCTGGAAAAATTTTTCCGGTTCCACATTTAGGCAGCGAATAGAGACAATATGATGAGCAGCTCCTATATAAAGATGATATTGAGCACTACTTCTCAATTTGAAATCAGGACTGATGAAACGAATTTTAGCGTCAAATCGTTGCACTGGTACATATTGTTCCGGAGCGAGTAGCCAATCACCGCGTGTGATGGAATTTTGATCGATGCCTATATTGGCAGCAGCGCGCTGCCCAGCGAGAGCATCCTTAATATTTGCTGTGCCCAGTCGTAATCCACGAATCTTGGTTTTTTGTCGGGTACCGCTGTGCAACATGCTATCGCCAACATGCAGTTTTCCCGATCGAAGGCTACCGGTCACTACAGTGCCAATACCTTTCACGCTAAAACTGCGATCAATGAGGAACCGTGGGTTATGATTTTGTTGAAGTGCTTCATCGGATTTTGTTTCTCGCAAGGTGTTTTGTAGGAACTCCATTAGAGTATCGAGGCCTTCGCCGGTTAAACTGGATACAGGGAAGATTGGTGCTTTCTTTAAACAGGTTGACGACAATAGTTCAGTAATTTCGCCAGAAACCTCGTTTATTTGTTGTGCGTTGCACTTATCGGTTTTAGTTAAGGCAATAACACCTTTAGAGATGCCTAACAGGTCAAGAATTGACAGATGTTCTCTGGTTTGCGGCATGATTCCATCATCAGCCGCGATCACCAGCAGGGCGTAATCAACCGTTCCTACTCCAGCGAGCATATTGTTAATAAAATCTGCGTGGCCCGGAACATCGACAAAACCAATAACATATCCGGAGGCTACATCATTTTCCGTAGCAGGGAGATTATAGTAGGCGTAACCAAGGTTAATGCTGAGGCCACGCTCTTTTTCTTCGCGAAGTGTGTCTGTATTAGTGCCAGTAATTTTATTAACTAGTGAAGATTTACCATGGTCAACATGGCCTGCCGTCGCAATTATGAGGGATCTCTGGTTGGTATTGTGGCCAGCTTGGGTAGTAGTCTCAGTCATGGTATACCACTGGGGATCCAGAGATGGAAAGACGGCTACGAGGCTTGATTAATGGAACTAGGGCACCGCAGTTCGGTTATATTTGATTATGTGGTAGACAAAGATTGCCACGATAATAGCAACGACGATGAAGCCTGCATTCAATACACCATTGCTGAGATTAACAATTCCGTAACCAATGGCACCTGTCATTAACGCGTAGTAGCAAAAGGGCAGCAGTGTCTTTCGAATTACAGCACCTTCCTTGCCAATAAGCCCGGCTACTGCGGAAGCGGCCACTACATTATGTACACAGATTATATTCCCGGAGGCTCCACCTACTGCCTGCAAGGCTACGATCCAGGTGGGGTCAACCAAGATGCGTTCACCTACACCAAACTGGAAAAGTGAAAACATCATATTACTTACAGTATTACTGCCTGCCACGAATGCACCTAGTCCACCAATAAACGTTGAAAAGAAAGGCCACGCTGAACCGGCTAGATTGGCGGTCCCCTCTGCCAGAGCAATCGGCATCTGCTCATACCCAGCGGCTCCACCGCTGGAATTAATGAATACTTGTACCATAGGTACGGTAAAAACTAGCGCAGTAGACGCTGGTACTAGAGTTTTCAGAGAGCTATGGAAGGCTGTTTTGTATTCTGGAATTTTCAATCCATGTAATAGGATGGTAATAAGAGAAACGATGACAAATATTGTCCCTGGGGACCAGAGTGGTTGGAACGAAGCACTTATATCGCTTCCCAAAATCTGTGGCCAAGACCAGGTTATAAACGGGCTGGAATCTCTTAAGAAGGTTTCTAGATTCAGCATAGGTAATCGGGTTAATACAAGTAAGCCTGCAACAAAAAAGTATGGTGACCAGGCGCGTATAAGGCTCATGGAATCAGAATTTTTGCTTATGTTGGCATGACTTTGCAGACTACCTGTCCATTCATCTTCCCAGTTAGATTTATCATCGAAGTCCCAGATTTCATCAGGCGCGGGCATCAGAAAGCCAGATTTTGCTGCAGATACAACTATGGCAAGACCGATCAATCCTCCGAACATAGAGGGAAATTCGGGTCCTAAAAATGTGGCAACGAATAAGTAGGGTAGAGTCATCGAAAGTGCTGCAAATAGCGCAAATTTCCATATCTTGAACCCATCGGCAAATGAGCGATGCTCGCCAAAAAAACGAGTCATAATGGAGGCGACCAAAAGAGGAATGAAGGTACCAGCCAGTGCATGGATCAATGCCACCTTTGTGGCGATAAACTCGAGGAACAAGTCCCATTCTGCAAATCCCCTCTCAGCGGCATAGGCAAGCATATTTGGATCGGCGGACAAGCCGGTATTGATTCCTACCAGTATAGGTGTGCCCATGGCTCCGAAGGAGACGGGTGTACTTTGGATAATCATACCCGCCACTACAGCGGCCATTGCTGGAAATCCAAGGCCAACCATCAAGGGAACCGCAACTGCGGCTGGTGTACCGAATCCCGCTGAACCTTCAATAAAAGAACCGAATAACCATGCAATTATGATTACTTGAATACGTCGATCCGGGGTTATGTTAGAAAACCCTTCACGAATAGTCTGAATGGCTCCACTCTGCTGAAGAGTATTGAGCAACAAGATTGCGCCGAATATTATGTAGATCAGAGTGCCGGCCACGATTAAGCCGTTAATGCTGGCTGCCAGTACTTTGATAATAGGAATCTGCCAGACGAAGTAAGCCAGAATTACAGCGACCACATAAGCGATAGGCATGGCACGGCTAGCAGGCCAACGAAGTATTACCAGAAATACAGCGACCGATATTATGGGTAATAACGAAAGTAGCGCGAGGATACCAATGCTCATAGTTATTGTTCTTTCTTGGTTGTTGGTATTGAGAACTGGTTGAGCTTATCAGATATTCTCGCGACAGAAAAACCGAAATGTCTTTGCAGAATTGGTGTTATTTAAGCCGTTATCCAATTTCGTCAATTATTGTACGATAGGAAGGAAATTGAGCTTAGCTGTTTCGTAATTTAGCTTGAGCAGCGGCCAATCGTGCAACGGGTACGCGAGGAGGTGAACAGCTGACGTAGTTTAAGCCTGCCCGGTGGCAGAAATCGATGGAGGAAGGATCTCCAGCGTGTTCTCCGCAGATACCAAGTTTCAATTCAGGTTTTGCGGTTCTTCCTTTTTCTACAGCCAGATTAATTAGTTTTCCAACACCGGTTTGATCAAGACTGGCGAATGGGTTTTGGTTGTAAATTTCCTTGCGCTGGTATTCATCGTAGAACAAACCCATGTCATCACGACTTAATCCGAGTGTAGTTTGAGTAAGATCGTTCGTGCCGAAGCTGAAGAAATCTGCTTCCTTTGCTATCTCGTCGGCTGTAATAGCAGCGCGGGGCACTTCTATCATGGTCCCCACGGTATATTTGACGCGTACTTTTTTTGCTTTCATCACTTCTCGGGCAACGCGATGCACTATGCGCAACTGATCGATAAGTTCTTCCTTAAACCCAACTAGAGGTATCATTATCTCCGGATTCACCTGGATGCATTTTTTGCCTTTCACTACTTGGGCTGCGGCTTCGAATATCGCTCGAGTTTGCATTTCGGTAATTTCCGGATATAGAATCCCTACCCGACAGCCGCGGCAGCCCAGCATGGGGTTTTCTTCGTGGAGCGACTTGATTCGGTCGATAACAAAATCAAAAGGTACACCTAATTTCTCTGCAAGTTGACGCCTGACAACGTCATCATGGGGTAAAAACTCGTGAAGGGGAGGGTCCAATAGACGGATTGTAACAGGACGCCCATTCATCACTTTGAACAGCCCAATGAAGTCTTTTCTTTGGAATGGTAACAATTTCTTTAGAGCGGCGTGGCGCTGCACTTCGTCCACCGCGAGAATCATTTGGCGCATATAGTCGATTCGATCACCGTCAAAAAACATGTGTTCTGTGCGACAGAGTCCTATACCCTCGGCTCCGAAAGCCACGGCTTGCCTTGCCATCTCAGGTGTATCGGCATTAGTTCTAATCTTAAGAGAGCGGTATTTGTCGGCCCACTTCATCACTGTCTGAAACAAACCATAAGTAAGGCTACTGGTGGGTTTGAACCCCCTTTCCAATACCCGTTTAACTTCAGAGTCGGTGCTTTCAATCGCTCCCTTGTAGATCACACCCGTGCTACCGTCAATAGATATATATTCTCCTTCTCGAATAACGACTTTGCCGGCAGTGAGCGTGCGTTTTTCATAGCTAATATTTATTTCTCCAGCCCCGCAAACGCAAACCTTCCCAAGTTGCCTGGCAACTAAAGCAGCGTGCGAGGAAACGCCGCCGCGGGAAGTCAATATGCCTTGTGAATGGAGCATACCTTTGAGATCGTCTGGAGATGTTTCCGTGCGGCAAAGCACCACTTTATTTCCTTTCCGTGTTTCGATTTCGGCAGTAGCGGCAGTGAATGCAATTCGACCCGTGGCAGCTCCAGGGCCAGCTGGTAATCCGTAACCTATTATAGTTGCTGATTTCAACGCTTTAGGATCGAAAACAGGCACTAGCAAAGAATCAATAGACTCTGCGGGGATCTTAAGTAAGGCAATTTTCTGAGAAATGAGGCGCTCTCTCTGCATTTCTACAGCAATACGCACAGCGGCAAGACCTGTGCGTTTACCATTTCGAGTTTGTAAAATGAACAGCCGACCATTTTCAATAGTGAATTCAAAATCTTGCATATCTCTGAAATGCCGTTCCAGCTTATTTCGCACATTGTTTAGGTCGCGGTAACTTTTTGGCATGCTGTTTTTCATGTCACTTATACCATGGGGAGTGCGAACACCTGCGACTACATCCTCGCCTTGGGCATTCATCAAGTATTCCCCATAAAATACCTTTTCTCCATTAGCGGGATCTCTAGTAAAAGCAACACCCGTGGCGCTTTGATCACCGGCATTTCCAAATACCATGGCTTGAACATTAACTGCGGTTCCCCATTCAGAGGGGATGCCATATTGTTGGCGATAAATGATGGCCCGCTCGTTTTTCCAAGATCCCAATACCGCCCCTAAAGCGCCCCATAATTGTTGCATTACATCTTGAGGGAAAGCTTCTCGAGTAAGCTTAGCTATCAGAGCCTTGTACTGTTTTACTAGATCCTTAAGGTGCTCCGTGGTTAGTTCTGTATCGGAGGTAATAGCTAGACTTTTCTTTAATTTTTCCAATGCCTCATGAAACGGATCCTCTTCCTCTTCAGATTTGGCATGAATTCCCATAACCACATTACCGTACATCTGGATGAAACGGCGATAGCAATCCCATGCAAATCGAGGATTTCCGGATGCTTCGGCCAAACCCTCAACAGTTTGATCGTTAAGACCCAGGTTCAAAATGGTATCCATCATCCCAGGCATCGAATCTCTAGCTCCAGATCGAACAGAGACCAGCAACGGATTTTGTCGGGCTCCAAATTTCTTGCCAAGTTGCGTTTCTACCTGCTTGAGCGCGGTCACAATATCTTTCTTTAGAGCTGGGGGGTAACGCATTTCATGGTCGTAGTAGTAGGTACAAACTTCGGTGCTGATCGTAAAGCCTGGGGGTACGGGCAGGCCAATGGAAGCCATTTCAGCCAAATTGGCGCCCTTGCCTCCTAGTAATTCTCGCATACCGGCGTTGCCATCTGTTTTGCTACCAAAAGCAAAGATGTATTTTTTGGCCTTTCCGGTGTGTTTTCTTGCTAGCGAAGAGGGTCTGGATTGTGAAGCTTTACTCATATAGCGGTTACATACCTTAAAATCGAATAGATTTGCGGTACAGTTAGCAACCGAGCCTCCTAGATTCAAGAACAAAGGCGGGTTTAGCATAGCTGGTTCCGCAATACGCTAATATCGGGGACTGATTGGCAGCCTCACTCGCCAAGTAATGAGCAATAAATAATCGAAATGCTCTCAGCGCGGGAGAGGAGAATAAAGCACCTATAACCCAAAATCCAGCGCTTAATCGAGTCGAGTTGGGGCTAACCACCGAGTTTCGCTGTTAATTTATAGTCAAGCTCAAGCCAAGTAAACCTCAGTAGTCCATATTGAAAAAACTAGCTCTCGCTTACCTAATTTTGCTGGGTAAGACTCTCTCTTTACCCAGATAAATACCTCAACATTAAAAACTTCGAAGTCTCGATTGAACTAGATCTCATATCTATTTTAAGGGTATTAAGCGTCAATATTGTTCGGCAGGATTATCATTGCTCTACTTCTGAAGGGAGAGGCTTGCCGGAAAAATAGGCTTCGAGATTGTTTATGAGCAGGTCGCCCATTTTGGCTCGTGTCTCAAAAGTTGCACTACCTATGTGAGGAAGTAGTACTACATTATCCATTTTTTTCATGGGGTCTGGTACGTGCGGTTCGTTTTCTAATACATCTAGCCCTGCTCCTGCGATTGAACCATCGGCCAGCGCTGCCATTAAAGCTTTTTCATCAACGCTAGTACCTCTGCCAACATTTATGAATATGCCTTCGGGGCCAAGTGCCTGTAACACTTGGCCGTCAATAATTTTTCGAGTTCCTTCTCCGCCCGGTAGCACACATAATAATATGTCGGAATTATTAGCAAGCTCTAAAATCGAAGGATAGTATGTATACGGAAGATTTTTAGTTGAGCGATTATGGTATGCAATTTTCATTTTGAAGGGTAAAGCACGATGAACAATTGCGTCGCCAATTCTACCTAAACCAACGATACCTAGGGTTTTGCCAGCTAAACTACGACTGGGTGGAAACGGCCCTTCCTCCCAGGAATTGTTCCGTACGAATTTTTCGGCGTTAATGATATTACGCATTGTTGTTAGAATTAATGCGATGGCGATATCAGCTACGGCATCATTCAATACACCTGGTGTATTAGTAACTTTGATTCCATTACGTTTCGTTTTTAAGAAATTTATTCCCTCTACGCCTACACCAAATGCCGCAATTATTTTCATTGAATGTAAATCGTAAACCCGTTCGTCACACACCCACGATGCTGTTGCTACAGCTTGACATTTTCCGTCAAGATTCCGAATTAGTTCGGTTTTGCCTTTTTCTGCATATTCCCAAAGGTGGTGAGTGATATACTTCTCATCCAGTTTAGCTATAGTTTCGGAATCAAACGCGTTTGCGATCAGGATATTTTCTGAACTTGGCATAAGAAGAAGTCTACTGTCGACATAAAGAACTCTCAGTGTATTATTTTCGATTGTGGCTAGGCAAGTTGAAAACCCCTAGATGGGCTAAGCCAGTTGCGATTGTTATAAATTTTCCGTAGATTGATTGTGTTTCATTTATAACCAACTGGATCTACATGCGAGCAATATGAATCAGCAAGAAAATTCTTTTAGGCTGCTACCATCTATTGATAAGTTACTTCAGACAAAACAGCTGAAGTTATTAATCGAGCGGGTTGGACAAGATGTTGTTAAGAGCGAATCACGCGCCCAACTTGATTTGCTGCGGACAGCAATTGCAGGTAATGATGAAAGCATTTTGCAACGATTAGCTGAGGATAATTTTTTAGAAGCACTTTGTGACAATATAAAGGAAATTGTCGAATCCAGGTTTACTGGTTCACTTTTACCTGTCTTCAACCTGACTGGCACCGTATTACATACTAATTTAGGTCGGGCTCGCCTTCCTCATGAGGCCATAAGCGCTATGCAACTGGTTGCCGGTGAAGCAGTTAATCTGGAATATAACCTTGAAGTTGGTACCAGAGGTGACAGGGACTCACACATTGAGGAGACTCTCTGCAAAATTACCGGCGCAGAGGCCGCGACGGTTGTTAATAATAATGCGGCTGCTGTACTACTTGTACTCAATACTCTTGCTGAAAAAAAAGAAGTTGTTATCTCTAGAGGAGAGCTGGTTGAAATAGGTGGGTCTTTTCGAATACCGGATGTGATGAAGAGTGCTAACTGCATCCTGAGGGAAATAGGGACTACAAATCGCACTCACTTGAGTGATTACGGGTCAGCCGTCAATAATCTTACGGCTCTATTTATGAAAGTACACACAAGCAACTATGAAATTAGAGGTTTTGTGAACTCGGTCTCGGAACCTGAACTTAGTGCATTGGCAAAAAAACATAATCTTCCGTTTGTTTCTGATCTGGGTAGTGGCACTCTCATTGACCTAACTCGGTTCAATTTGCCTCATGAGATAACTGTGCAGGAATCGATTCAAATGGGAGCCGATATTGTTACCTTCAGTGGTGACAAACTCTTAGGTGGTCCTCAAGCGGGTATTATAGTGGGGAAAGCCAAACTTATTTCTCAAATTAAAAGTAATCCCCTAAAGCGCGCGTTGAGGATTGATAAAATCACTCTTGCGGGTCTTACTGAGGTAATTAATTTATACCTGGATCCTTCAAGATTGCCGAAACGATTACCTTTATTACAGGACCTGACTCGCCCTATAGAAGATTTACAAATTTTGGCTACTCAATTGCTCCCTTCGTTACAACGGGCGCTCTTAGACCGGGCTGTTGTCGAGGCAAAGCCCTGTCAAAGCCAGATTGGAAGTGGAGCGTTGCCATTGAGTCTAATACCGAGTATGGCTCTAGAAATTACTCCTCTAGCTGCGAAAGGACAGACGGATGCAGAGCTCACTAAACTTTCACAAGCATTTCGTAAGCTTTCAAAACCCGTGATTGGTCGAATACATGATGGAAAGCTGATTTTTGACTTACGATGTTTGCAGGATAAGAAAGAATTTGAAGCCCAACTCTCCCAACTTTATTTGTGTTAACAATGTTTAGTTAAACTGTGGCAGTGTATCGTTCCGCGTTCACGCCAAGTTTGAAACTGACTAGTGAAAGAACAGCCGCCGAAAACATCATCATAAGTAGGGGATAAACCGTACCATTGAAAATTAGCGCCACAACCTGAGCCGCTACTGCAGAAAAAGCCATCTGCAAAAATCCAGTTAATCCAGAAGCACTCCCTGCTAAATTTGGGAATTCATTTATAGCTGCCGCCATGGCGTTAGGCAGGGTTATACCGTTTCCGAAAATCGCAATTGCTATGGGAACAAACAGCGCTAATGGGTGTTTAATTCCCAATGAGAGAAGGATAAAAGCAAGAGCGATTCCCCCAATAGATATACTTGCTCCCCAGGTAATCATACGATTCAATTTCATACTGCGTCCAAAATATCGTGTCACGTAGTTGCCTGACATAAACCCCAAGGGAATCATGATGAAATAATAGCCGTACTCAGTTGGAGGTCGATCTAGTACTGATACCATGATTTCTGGTGCCGCTGAAATAAAACTGAAAAACACAACTGAAACAAAAGTGACACAGAACGCATACCCACAGAAAGCAGGTGATTTGAAAAGGCTGATAAAGGTAACCAACACTGCTCCAGCCCCTTCAAAGGGTATAGGTTCCTTTAGAGTTTCCGGGAGATAGCTAATCGAAAACAGGAAGGTAAGTACGCCGAACAAGGCTATCGCGATAAAAACCGATTGCCATCCGAATTGATCCATCAATTCGCCACCTAGAGCAGGGGAAAGCATCGGAATTACGACCATCACCATTACCAAGGTCGCAATAACACGCGCTGCATCCTCTGCTTCATAAACATCGCGCACTATGGCGCGAGCAAGTACTAGTCCTGCCGCTCCTCCAAAAGCTTGGATAAAGCGACCCAGAATTAATAGTTCAATTGAGGTAGCGAGAAAACAGAAAATTGATCCTGCTATTGTGATTACTAGTCCCAGTAGCATAATAACTCGGCGACCATATTTGTCTGACAATGGCCCATATATAAGTGTGCCAATTGCAATAGCAAACATATAGAGGCTTAGGGTCAGCTGAGCGACGTCGTTGCTGACTTGAAATGTATCCTTGATAACAGGAAGGGCTGGAAGCAAAATTTGCATAGCCGCTGGACCCAATGCTGACGCAGCGGCGAGCAATATTATGAGCCGGTTGGAAAGCGAAGTTAAGTCTGACAAATTACTGCCTAAAACTAGTGTGATAGAAAAATCGAGTGCTCTGTACTACCGAAGATTCTGGTTAGCGTTTCAGAAAATCTTCTCGATTCTGATTACCATTAATCAGCGAGCTAAGAATGACACTGGAGCCCAATAAAGTTGATCGTTGGGCTTTACTGATGTCGTACCCAAGGCCGAATGTTCGAACGTGAAAATTTCTAGTTAACTCTTGAGCATTCCAATCACTGCTTTGATTGGCAGCGGTTGACATAGCGTAACATGATATGACGTTACCAGTTCTGGCGTTTAAACAAATCGAAAGATCAGGTGTTTCTCGCACAGAAAGGTTAAATCCATTTTCGTGTTCTTGAAAGCGTGGTGACCGAAGTAAATATTTTGAAACTTGCTTGGAAAATTCTGAACCATTTGTATCCAGTCTGACAGGGATGCTAGCCTCTAGACGCCTGCTGATACTGGGATCTTGTCGAAGAGCTATAGCATAGGAATTTAGCGATTCCTCATGTTGACCGATTTTCCAGAACGCGTCTGCCATGCGCGCTGAGATTCTGGCTCTCAACAACGTTTCCTGTTCAGGAAGTAAGGTCAGCGCATTACCTGCTGCTTCCAATACAGAAGTGTAATCCTTGTCCAATGCGGCTATTTCGGCCCTGTAAGAGTAGTAATAACCGTTGTTAAGTTGAAAAGCTCCATTTTCGCGCGCTTGTTCCAGAATCGCTGACATTACACCGGTTCCTATTAGCTGCACAAGCTCGGGTTCCAGCCACTCCGGTATATGCACATCAAGTGGAGCATATGGGCGAAGCCGGTTCTGAATGACTTCAAATTTAGCAAAAAGTGACCCGGCTCGTCGGGCCGCTCGCCAGGCATTTAATTGTAGTGTAATAGAGTTTAACCGAACCCGCATCGCACCAATAAAGTCCATAGTGGCCATATTTTCGAGTTGGATCTGGTACTCAGCTCTGTTTGCAGCCATATTAAGTAAGGCGGCGTACGCGTCTTTTTGCTCATCGTCGGCACTATAAGAGCCGTTTCTATCTGGTTGATTCAATGCAGTCTTCGTCAGTTTTACTGCATCTTCAGCATAACCGGCTAGCAGTAGGAAACTTGCGCTAACTAGGAAATGCTCTGCTCGATTCATTATGCTGACGATGGGTTCCTGCTGTTCACGCCACAAAAGCATGCTGTCTAATGCATTTCGTGCCTCATCGAATCGTCCCTGGTTCATACTTAAATAAAGCATATATATCCAAGGATCAGCCACACTGTTCGGATTGAGGTACTGGGTAGCCCGCCTCAGATAATCTTCCGCCTGTTCTATTTCAAGCAGGCTCAAGGCGACTTCGGAAGCATTAGTAAGATATACAGTATCGAAGTTATTCGTCCGACTGCTGTTATTTTCATCTCCATCGATTGTTCGGTCACAGGCCGAGGTGGACTTTATTGGCAGCAGACTTGCCAGCTCAGCCGCGCAGAGTGTATTCCAGGCACGGGCTCTTTCTCTTTCATTGTCATTGGTCTGTAACACCCGGTTAGCACTCTGACGGGCTGCTTCGTATTGTTTTAACTTGATGAGTGGCCAACCTCTTAGGGACTCGATATCGAGCCCATATATTTCGTTGAGTTTATCCAAGTACACCAACGACTTGATCTGTTCACCCATAAGTTGATGAACAAAAGAAAGCTGACTTAAAGTTAAGTAATGCCATGGCATATGTCCGGAATTAACTGCCTTTTCGAGAGTTTCATATCCGGTCAATTCTTCGGCACGGTTTAGATGGAACAATGCTCGGGGCATATTGCCTTCTACTGTCAATAGCACTTCAGCTAGAGCAAATTGAGCGGCAGGAGAATCGGGTTTGGTGCGAACCCATTGTTCAGATAATTCGCGTGCCTTCACATTCAGGTCCAGATTAAGTGCATCGCAAATTTCTAGTGCTGGGAGTTCTGAAATGTCAGAAAGCCCAAAACACAAGGGTAGACGTGCCTCTGGAATTTCTATGTTGTTTAAATCAATGGACAGGTCGTCTTGTGCTTTCGCGGACAGTAGCTTAAAGAAGAAGCTTATGGCGATAACCAAAAATAAGCAGATTCTGGATGAAGATCGCCTATCCAAAAGAAAAGTAGTGATCATCCTGTTAGAGTGCTCTTGGCTAGTTGTTCCATGGGGTCACGCATATTGTCTAATAATATTTTCTCTACATCGGAGACCCCCGGTGCCAATTCGACGCGGTGCCCCAGTACGCGTGGTAGTAATAGTTCCATATCTTCTGCACTGACGTAATTCCGATTTCTCAGTGCCGCAGAAACTTGTAAGGCGGGGAGGAGCAGCACCATTGATCTCGTAGAGTTTCCTTGCAAAATGCGATCATCATTTCGGAGGTTTCGAGAAATATCGACCAGAGCAGTTTTAATGGCAGGACTGATGTGTACTTCTTCGTCGATTTCCTTACGTGCTTGCAGCACTTCGTCGCGAGTGACAGTTTTCAGTCGTCTGCCGAGATCTTTGCGTTCCTTGTAGGTATCGAGGACATCTAATTCTGATTCTCTATCAATATGTTCCATGGTGATCTTGAATAAAAACCGATCTAGTTGTGGTTTTGGAAGGGGATAGGTGCCGATCAAATCCAGAGGGTTTTGCGTGGCAATTACAAAAAACAAATCGTCCAGGGGGTACGTAACATTGTCCACGGTAACCTGTTTTTCGCCCATGGCTTCCAGCATGGCAGATTGAACTTTTGGCGAAGTCCGGTTTATTTCATCTGCCAGCACGACGTGAGCGAAAAGAGGTCCATGCCGGAAATAGAATGCATTGCTATTACTGTCGAAAACCGGAACGCCCGTGATGTCTGATGGCAGTAAATCAGGCGTGAACTGGACACGCCGAAACGGTGCAATGGACTCATCAGTATTACTGCCAGCTATAATAGCTTCCCCTAATGCTTTCGCTAGAGTGGTCTTTCCCGAACCAGGATAATCCTCCAGTAAAATGTGTCCATCCGCGATTAGTGCGATAACAGCCAATTCAATGACATCTTCACGTCCTAATACCTGCCTTTTTACTCTATTGATCAAGGTTTGTAGTACGAATACCGATTTTGCGAGACCTGCATAACCGGAGACGCTGTCCTCGTCACTATCGGACAGTGACAGTTCAGTAAGTTCGACAGTACTGTCTGAGGTCATAAACTACTCCAAGTAAGAAATAAGATTGGCTTGCAACTTATTTGGTCATCGTCCAGGAAAAGGGATTCAGAAAAGCTATTAATCTTCTCCAACTCCTCGTGTTGTTTTGAATTTCCTTCTTGACACTCGCTGATAATGTGTTCCATTGCTGAATATCATTATTTTTTCGGTATCCTTTACCTAATGCGCAGGCCAGGTGAGAGTCAGTCATCCGTGCAAGTGTGGGAGCAGTTTGACTAACACGCGCGGCAAATTCTTCCCGGCTTTCAGCATAATCCCGGTGTAATCCAATTGCAGAAAGCCGATCAAGGACGGCCCTATAAGTCACGCGGTACTGGTTGTCAGCGCCGGTATTTGCAGGAATCCACAGTCTATAGAATTTAACGAAGTACCCGGTAAACAGTGCCAGTGCTGCGATAGAGTATAAAGCCGTCAAAAGAGTTTGCAGCTCGATAAATGGAGATCGCTGGGACTCCAGAAAATCTTCGAACGAGGCATCGTTTCTCAGCATATCACCTAGTAACTGCTGTAAATCATTCTGAGGATCCGTGGTCATATCCACAAGAGTTTGTTGCGGAGCAGGATCCACTATTACCCACCCGATATCGCGGAAGTAGATTTCCGGCCAGGCATGTCCGTGCACCGCCTGTATCAAGAGCGAGGAACCACCCGCTCTGTTCCTGGAAGGCACAGCGTACCCGATGCCAACGCGAGCAGGTATCCCCAGGCTTCGATACATGTACGTCGCCGCAAAGGCAAAATGCATGCAATACCCAGTTAGGTCACCGAACAGGAAAGAAGCAGCGGGATCAGCCACATAAGCATGTTGATTTTTCAGGCTATATATACCATTTTCATCCAGGTAAGTTTTTATAGCCCAGGCTTTGGCGAAGGGGTCATCGGAATACTCTTCACGTAGGTTGGCGATCAAATTGTCCGCGAGGTCGCGATAACGATTATCGTCAGGTAGTTTAAGGTACTCTTGCGAAACTTCAGATGACCAGTCTTCTCGGCCGGTTTCTCTACCAATTAGATATTCGAAATCATATTCGGGTGCAAGCGAATAGCTATTGTAAGTTCGCTTGAATCTCAAATTATTGGGATTTGGAATATGCTCATATGCAAATGGGCTTACCAGGCCAAAAGGAGATCGATGCGGAACTAACATGCCCACTGTTGTGCGTACGGAATTTTGTTTTTCTTCACTCATCGGTGGCTGTTGGGCTTCAGCAAAGCTATTGGTAAAGCGTCCTATTAGATCCTGATCCATGTCGTCCCTACTTGCAAAATCGAGCATAACTCCATTGAACTGTGAGTAAGCAGATTCGCGAAAATAATAAGAACCATTGAGAGGTTCATAGTCATCTCGGAATACCACTACCGCTACCGGGGCCTCCCGATCATTGGTGTTGTTATCCCCATCATAAAACGGATTCCGTTGTTGAGCAGAGTTTCCGGCTTGCTCCTGGCCAGTTAACCCCAGGTTATCGGTGAGCTGGGGCGTGGGTAGACCAAATAATCGAACGTAGGCGACTAGCGAGAAGCACAATAGCCCCAATATGAGAAAATGATAGGGAAGGCGTTTTTGATTGTTTTCAATCATTAACAATGCTGATAGCGACAAAACCGCCCCACACCCAAAAGCCAGCAGGATTGTAGACGGATCGAGTCCCCGGACGAGTGCAAAATCTCCTATAAAAAATGGTCTTTGAATCATGCCGTTGCGATGTGCAGACAAGGTCAGCACGAAAGCGGTTGCGACGAAAATGATTTCTAAAATGGCACCAAAGCTGGTTCGGAGAGCCAGTGTCCTCAGGCTTATAGTGGTAGTAGCACCAATAACGAACCACTTGGTAAATTCACTGATATTAAATGCGCCGATTGGGGTAAATAATCTGGAAATTAGCTCGAGCTCGACAAAAAGACGGGCCAGTAAGTTTCCAATCAGGAAAGTTAAGAAGGCGGCTGTGAGAATGGAACTAGTTCTGATTCTCATTAGTGGAGCTTGTTGCAGATACCAATCTATAAGATAACAACCTATCAAGCAGCCGATGACACTGCCTGCGGAGCCATTAACTACCGTTAGGGATAGGCTCAATACCCAGAAGCTAGAGGCAATAATGACTGCCCGTAAACTCGTTGGCAGAAGATGGTGCCGTGAATGTTCAGCTGGTACTGTCACGATTTAAACCTTCCTGAGATCGTGGTCAAAGCTATACCCGGTTTTCCTGTCCACCACTAATGTGGATTCTACTAATTGCCCGAGCTCGGTCAACAAATTGAGCAAATCCTGTTTTGAGCTTGCTACATCGAATGAACCGTACGTGTTCTCTGCTTCGAAGTAGAAGAGATTGCGCCAAAGTTTGCTCTCTTGCCGATCTTGAAATCCATCAGTGGCCAATACGAGCGAGAACTGATTTGAAAATTGGCCTATAGTCTTCTTCAATTGTGGCAGCCAGGGGGCAGTATCCGCTGCTGCAAAAATAATGCAATGGCTGGTTGATTTATCCGCAGCGGCTGCAAGGAAATTGTCAAGCCCATAACTGTGTGGTAGTCCAATTGCCCGGGATTTA
>Ga0257112_10000050_pt1 | contig 44003 bp, 42 predicted proteins | sample LP_taG_5_FD_191565 | JGI IMG/M metagenome (GOLD analysis project Ga0257112, IMG submission 191565) | Marine microbial communities from Northeast Subartic Pacific Ocean, Canada - LP_J_2015_P26_1000m | ecosystem: Environmental > Aquatic > Marine > Oceanic | place: Canada: Northeast Subartic...
GTACTGCTACCCACCCGCAGGGTGGAGGACGATAGCGCAACGGTCCCCGGCGGGAAAGCCCGAAGACGCCGAATCCGGGGTACGGCTACGGCAACTGCTGCCAGGAGGTCGACCCGCCGTCGAGCAGGCGGGCCGAGGAACGGTAGGCGGCCCGCGAGACGTAGGGCCGCACCTCGTCGGCCCGGGTCCGGCACAGTTCGGCCTTGAGGCCGCGTGCGGCCACCACCACCGGGTCGTCGCCATCGGCGAGGGCCAGCAGGTCGACGACGTGGAGGGCCAACTGGGTCTCGCCCGCCTCGGCGAGGGATCGGACCCGCTCGAGGACCACATCGGGGTCGCCGATCACGCTGCGGACCACCGCAGCCGCCTCGCCGGGGGACGCCGGATGCAGGGTCGTCGGGTTGCGGTCCCACCAGCCGCTCTCCTCACGGAACAGGTCCCGGGCGATGTAGTCCGGGCAGCCGTAGTTGGGGGTCATCCAGGACTCGTCGAACAACTCCGGCGGATACTCGAGGTCGGCCAGCACCTCACCCTCTCCCATCCCCCGGTTCATCCGTTCGACGACCTCCCGGCGGAGCCAGCGCAGCGCCTCGGCGGTGCGGGACAGCCGCTGACAGACCTGGTCGGCCCCCCGGACGACCGGCCCGAACTCGGTCACCAGGGTCTCGGCGCCGAGGGCGGCCAGTGCATCGAGGGTCTCGGCCCACCGGATCGTGAACCGCTGTGTCCGCAGCGGCGTGCCGATGTTGGGAATCGCGTCGCCGGGAGTCGCAGGCCCGCCGAAGAGGAGCCCGTCGTCCGGGTACCAGACGGCAATCGCGTCGTCGGTCTCCGACGGCGCCCAAAGGAGTTCGACGGTCCGACTCCCCGTGACGACGGTCAGGGCGTCGGCGAAGGTCTCCGTGGGATCGGTCATCTCGAACGCCGGAAGCATCCGCCGCCAGGACGCTCCCTCCCGGGAGGGGAACTGCACCGACGCCATGCGGGCCTGCAGGTCGAGGGTCTCGCGGTAGCGGGCATACCGACGGAGGAGGTTCTCGTGGGCGATGAGCCGGGGCTGCGGTTCGCCCCGCTCGGCGGCATGGGCCTGCCAGGCCCCGACCGCTGCGTTGTAGCCCAGGTGGCCGTGGCTGTAGCAGATGGCGTGCAGCGGTGACTCGGTGACGGATCGAAGGTGTTCGACCATGGCCGGGGCCGCAGGCAGCGAACCGGCATCGACCAGCACGAGTCCGGCGTCGGTCTCCGCGACGAGGGCATTGCCCTGCCCCGGCAGGACGTGGAAGCCGTCGCCGAGGTCGGCTCCCGCCAGATCACCGCGCAGGGTTCGATCGAGTGCCATGTCGCGACCGTACGGGCCGGTGTGGCTCCGTGCGCAGTCGTAGGATCCGGCGCGTACCCGACCGACGGCGAGGAACGGAGCACAGGCATGCCGAACGTTGCCGACGCCGTCGTGATCGGCGCCGGGGTGATGGGCGCCTCGATCGCGCTCGAACTCCAGCGCGCCGGACGCTCGGTGGTCGTCGTCGACAAGGGCGATGCCGTCGGAGGTGGCTCCACCAGTTCGAGTTCGGCGGTCGTGCGCTTCAACTTCTCCACTCTCGCCGGCGTAGTGGCCGCCTGGGAGTCGAAGCACCGCTGGGAGGCCTGGGCCGAACACCTCGGCCATGTCGCCGGCCCTCTGGCCCGCTTCCACCGGTCCCCGATGGTGCTCCTCGAATCGCCCGGCTTCGGCCGCCGGGAGGCGACAGCGCTCCTCACCGAGGTCGGCGTACCACACGAGTTGCTCGACGAGGACGGGTTGGCCGCACGCTTTCCGGCCATGGACACCGGGCGCTTCTTCCCGCCCCGGCGACCCGACGACCCGCACTTCGGTGACGCGCCCCGGGGACGCCTCGACGCGATCCTGATCGAGGACGGCGGCTTCATCGACGACCCTCAGTTGGCTGCCGGCAACCTCATGGACGCTGCCCGGCACCACGGCGCCGACGTCCGTCTGCGGGCCGAGGTGGTCGGACTGGAGGTGGGCAGCGGTCGGGAGAGGCGGGCATCGGGCATCCGCCTGGCCGACGGCAGCGCCGTCGAGGCCCCGGTCGTGGTCAATGCAGCCGGGCCCTGGAGCGGCGCCCTCGACCACATGGCAGGGGTCACCGGCGACATGGCCGTCACAACCCGGCCCCTGCGCCAAGAGGTCCACGTGGTCGAAGCCCCCGCCGGTTTCTCCCACGGCGACGGCGGGGCCATGATCGCCGACCTGGACCTCGGCTTCTACAGTCGCCCCCACCCCGGGGGCACGCTGCTTGTCGGCGGCGTCGAGTCCGACTGCGATCCCCTCGAGTGGGTCGACGACCCCGATGCGATCTCCCCCACGCCCACCGTTGCCTGCTTCGAGGCGCAGGTGTGGCGGGCCGCCCGACGCCTCCCCGACCTAGCCATCCCACTCCGGCCCACGGGGCTGGCCGGGGCCTACGACGTCACGCCCGACTGGATGCCCGTCTACGACCGGACCTCACTGGACGGCTTCTACGTGGCGATCGGCACCTCGGGCAACCAGTTCAAGAACGCCCCCCTGGTCGGCGAGGTGATCCGCGAATTGGTCGACGCCTGCGAGTCCGGGCACGACCACGACGCCGAGCCTGTGCGGATCCGTTGCCGGCACACCGGACACGACCTCGACCTCGGCGCCTTCTCCCGCCTGCGGGCGCAGGCCCCGACCACCGGGACGGTCCTCGGATGACCACCGACCCGGGGCCGTCGTTGGCCGACCTCGAGGCCGACCCCCACCCCCACCTGGCCCGCCTGAGGTCGGCCGGCCCCGTGTCCTGGATCCCGGCACTCGGCGGCTGGCTGGTCACCGACCGGGCCACGGCGCTCGACGTGATGCGCGACGACGCCACCTTCACCGTCGACGACCCGCGCTTCTCGACAGCGCAGGTCGTGGGCCGCTCCATGCTCTCGGTCGACGGCGCCGAACACGACCGGCACCGGTCGGCCTTCAGCGAACCGTTCCGGGCCGGCGCCGTGCGCGAGGACCTGGGACCGTGGCTGCGGGACGAGGCCCGGCGCATCGTCGGCTCGTTCGCAGACGGCGGCTCCGCCGAACTCCGGGGCGCCCTCGCCGCACCGCTGGCCGTCTCGACGGTCCTCCACACGCTCGGGCTCGGCCCGGCAGACCCCGACCGGGTGCTGGGCTGGTACCGGACGATCGGCACCGCCATCGAGGGTGTGAACGCCGGGCGGGCAGTCGACGACGGGGCGGCCGCCGCCGTGGCCGGACTCCGTGCCCGCATCGACGAGACCGTGGCCCACGGTTCCGGCCCGCTCGCCGATGCCGCCGGGATGCTCGATGCCGACGCCGTGTTCTCCAACGCCGCCGTCATCATGTTCGGCGCCATCGAGACCTCCGAGGGCACGACGGCAAGCGCCCTTCTCCACCTGCTGTCCTCGCCGGAGCAGTTGGCCGAGGTCCTGGCAGACCGGACGCTGGTGGCCGACGTCGTCGAGGAGGCGCTCCGGATCGAACCGGCCGCCAGCCTCGTCGACCGCTACGCCACCCGCGACGTGGAGGTCGCCGGGGTGAACATCCGGCAGGGCGACCTGGTCACAGTCTCACTGGCCGGCGCCAACCGGGACCCGGCGGTCTTCGACGATCCCGACCGATTCGACCTGCACCGGGCCAACGCCCGCCAGCACCTGACCTTCGTGCAGGGACCCCACGTCTGCCTCGGCATGCACCTGGCACGGCTCGAGACGCGCGAGGCGGTCGATGCGGTCCTCGACCTGTTGCCGGGGGTCCGACTCGTGCCGGGGCGCTCGGCGCCGGCCCGGGGACTCGTGTTCCGCAAGCCCGGATCGGTCGGGGCGGCCTGGGACGTGTCACGGCGGGCGCCGACGGGGAAGGTGTAGGAGAAAGGTCTGCGATGGGTCCACGACAGCACTGCAGGTACTGCGAGGAGTGGTTGGGGTTCGGCGAGGACGTGTGCCCCCGGTGCGGCTCGACCCAGGTCACCGACTGCTGGGTCGGCGGCTGTCCGGGCATGCTCGAACCCGACGACGACGAGTGCCCGGCCTGCGGGTCCGAGCGGGACAACGGGGACGACGACTGACCCGGGGGCGCCGCGGATGACGGCGACGGACCTGCGGGCGTACGCTGCACCCATGGGCAGGCATCCCCGCTGCATCCTCGAGGTCCGCGTCACGCCACGGGCCGGGCGAAACGACGTCCGCTTGAACGACGGACGCGTCCGGATCCGGGTGGCCGAGATCCCGGAGAACGGGCGGGCCACCGAGGCCGCCCGGCGGACCCTGGCGAGGGCCCTCGGCCTCCAGCGTCGCTCGGTGACCCTCCGGACAGGCATGACCTCCCGGACGAAGCGGTTCCAGATCGAGGGCCTCTCCCGGGACGAGGCCCTCGAACGACTGGGCAACTGAGCCCGCTCTGTGGGGCCGTCACCGGATCGTCCCTGAGGGAGCCGTGAACGTCCACATGCTTGCCGGCCAGACCTCCCCGCTGCTTGCCGACGCTGCGGTCCTCCTCCACTTCGGCTACCTCGCCTTCCTGACCTTCGGCGGGTTCCTCGTCTGGAGGTCCCCCCGGGCGATCTGGCCCCACCTGGCTGCCGTGGCATGGGCGATCGGGGTCGTGGTGGTCCGCTACCCATGCCCCCTCACGGACCTCGAGCGGCACTTCCGGCCGTCGGTGGGCGAACGAAGCTTCATCGAGCGCTACCTCGAGGGCGTCATCTACCCCGAGGGGCACATGGACACGGCGCGCCTCGTGGTGGTCGTGATCGTCGCCATCTCATATGCGGGGATCCTCCGCCGGCGCCGACCTGCGGTCGCCCGACCCGGCGACTAACGCGACCAGCCCGCCCCACCCAGCAGCGGTACGAACGACACCGGCAGAAGCGATTCGCTCGTGTTCTCACCGGACCCCTCTGCCCCGCGGGTCACCCGGACCAGTTTCTGGCCGTGGCGGCGCCCGCCCACCGGCATGACGAGCCGGCCCCCGACGCGCAATTGGGCCAACAGATCATCGGGCACGGACGGTCCCGATGCCGCCACCACGATGGCGTCGTACGGGGCGCCAGCCGGCCAGCCCAGGCTCCCGTCCCCCTCCACGACGTCGACGGCATAGCCCAGTTCGGCCAGCCGCTCCCGGGCACCCGAGGCGAGTGACGGCATACGTTCCACCGATGTCACGGCGGCCCCCATCTCGGCGAGAACGGCGGCCTGATAGCCCGAACCGGTGCCCACATCCAGCACCGACCCGCCGGGTCGCAGGTCGAGGGCCTGCAGGGTGAACGCCACGATGTACGGCTGGGAGATGGTCTGACCGGCGTCGATCGGCAGTGGACGGTCGTCGTAGGCGTCGGCTCGGACCGGGGCGGGCACGAACCGGTGCCGGGGGACCACTGCCATCGCCGACAGGACCCGATGGTCGGTGATGTCGCGCTTCGCCAACTGCTCGTCGACCATGCGACGGCGTGCGTCGGCGTGATCCGGGGAACGGGGGGTCGGCCGCCGTTGTGCCACTCCCCCATCGTGGCACCCGTGGCCCACCCGTGTCGCTGACGACGACTGCGCTCAGCCGGGCGACCACCAGGCCGCATCGCCCCGGCCGACGGGTACACGCTCGCCCACCGGGTCGACCGGTTGCACCACGACGGTCGGACCGTCAGCACCCGCGAGCGTGTGGACCATTCCACGTCCGTCCGGCGACCACGGGGTGACGCTGCGGGCGTACTGGTCGAGGAACGGCAGGTATCCGCGGGTGAGCTCGCTCGTCGGTTCGAACGGCTCCAACCAGTCGGTCGCGCCTCCCCGCCAGACGCCCCACGCCAGGTGGTCGGCATCCACCCGCCGCAACAGTGCCAGCGCCGATCCGTCGGGCGACCAGAAGGCGCCAAGGGCACCGTCCTCGAGCAGCCGCTCGGTGGACCCCGTCCGGAGGTCGACCACGACGAGTGGCTTGTTCCCGTTGCTGCCCACCGTCCAGGCCGCCGCCCTCGAGCCGGTCGGATCGACGTCGAAGCGGACGAGGGTGCCCTCGACCGCTGCGACCGGGGTGCGAGCGCCGTCGGCCGTGTCGACCAGCTCGAGCGGTATCCGTGCGGATTCGAGTTCACGGCCCCACGCCACGTGGACCTGTCCCGACTCCTCGATGGCGCCCGCTACCAGGACGCGGCCATCCGGCAGGACCTCGGGTGCCCCGAAGGGCCCGGTCGAGCGGACCAGGACCACGGGCTCCGATCCCGGCAGCACGAGTTCGAGCACGGCCTGGCCGGAGTGCGTGACGAGTCCCGTCGAGTCGGGCAGCCAGTCGACGAACAGCGTCCCACCGGAGGCAATGGCGTCCGGCCAGTCGGCGACATCGACATCGACATCGACATCGACATCGACGATGCCGCCCACGACCCGACTGCGCCCGGCTCCCATCCAGACCAGGCGGCTCCCGTCCGGCGACCACTGGAAGTAGAAGGGGGCCGTCGGCAGACTGTGGACGACGGATCCATCGGTCCCGTCGTCGTCCGCCCGGTCGATGCGCACCGCCGGCCGGCCATCGTCGTCGAACGAAGCCCAGGCCATCCTGCGGCCGTCCGGCGACCAGGTGGGCTGCTGGGCCGGGAGTGCGTCGTCGACGGGGTCGAGCACCACGAGCGTCGAGCCATCGGGCGTGCGGACCTCGATGCCCTGCCCGTCCACGAGCACCACGACCCGGCCGGGCAGGTCGGCGACCACGACCGGGGCGGACGGTGCTGCGGAGCTCGTGGTGCTGAGGGGCGCGCTGGTCGGCGCGCCGGTGGAGGGCGCGTCACCGCATGCGGCGGTCGACAGCGTGGCGGCGAGAAGCCCGGCTGCTAGCGCTCGCTGCCGCAGTTGGGACAGTTGGCGTCGCTGACGTCCATCCACTCGTTGCATGCGTCGCAGTGCACACCGCTGCGGGACGGCACGTCGGCCGTGCCGCCCATGCCGACGCCGGGTTCGTCGAAGAAGTCGCTCATGGTCACCTCCTCCCGTGTCTCTCGCATCTCTCGAATCGCGTCCGTCTACCCACATGGTCGCACCGCGCTGTGACAGTGGAGCCTCCATGTTCAGTCCTGGTCGAACCTGCTGGCAAGCGACGGCATCCGGCCCGGCTGCGGCGGAACTCCTGCTTCGCCGCCGTGGTAGGCCCGATCGTAGATCGCGACCTCCTGCACGACCGGGCGGGTCGGGTCGGCGGCCATCCAGAGTCGGAGCAGCTCCCGCCTGCGGTCGGGGTTGCTGGTGAAGGCCGTCCGGGCGTGAAGCACCGTGTAGTTGTTGGCAATGATCGCCTCACCCGGCTGCAGGGTGAATGCGATGCGCAGGTCGGTGCTCTGGGTGGTCGCCTCGAACAGGTCGAGTGCCTCCCGCTCCGCTGCGGTGATCTCGACGGCCGGGTTCTGGTCGTCGGCGGCCATCTCGACGTACTCCTTCACGAAGCGGCAACTGAGGAGGCCGTCGCACACGCTGTACACCGGCACCCGCCAGGGAGTCACCGGATCGGAGCCCTCCTCCTGCTCGCCGAAGCGGTGGTAGTGGAAGCCCCGGTACAGGTGCTCGAGCAGCTCGGGTCGGGCCGCACGGATCTCCTCGTGGACCGTGGCCGAGCTGACGAACCTGCTCTCGCCGCCCTCTGCCGCCGGGACGATGCACAGGAACGCCAGCAGGTCGGTCGGGTCGCTGTGCGGCGTGAGCTCGGTTCGGTTGCGGTAGGCACGGGCGTGAGGGTCGACGTCGGTCACATCGACCACACGGCCGAGGCGATCACCCATGACGCTCTGCGAAACGGCACGGCCCAGGCGCAGCCCGATGCCCCAGAAGAACATCGCAATCCCGTCACCCGAGAGGCGGTCGACGGGGAACCCGCGCAGCAGGACCATGCCGCTGCCAGCCAGCACCTCGTCGCGCACCGCCTCGATGGTCGACCCCAGGCCACCGAGTGGAAGGTCGTCGGGTCCGACTTCGACCGGGTCGACGCCTTCAGTCGCCAGCCGGAGGGCCGCCTCCTCGAGCGTGGCGCATGCCGACGGGTCCATGTCGACGGCGAAGTCGTCGATTCCGGCGACCTCCGACCCGCGCCACAGTGCGGCCTCGGGAATGGCGACTGCGGACTCCACGGCCGCGCAACCTAGGCGCGGTTGGTGGGGTGGGTCAGCCCAGTCGACCGAAAAAGGTGATTCGGGCGTGTTCCGAGAGCGAGAGGCCCGGCTCGGTGTTGTAGGCGAGTACCACGAGGATGCGGGTGCGGTCGCCGACCACGGGGGTGACCCGGTGGAGTGCGTCGCGGCCACGGAACAGGGCGAGGTCCCCGGGCCGCTGGTCGAGGACGGTCGACTGCCGCCCGAGGCGCCCATCGAGCGCCTCGGCGACGCCGCGCAGGTTCTGTTCGCCTCGTTCTGCACTACGCATGCCGTCGATGGATTCGAACATGCCGCCCCCCTCCGGAGACTGCAGGAGCAACGTGACCGCGAACGACGAGTTGTCGAAGTGCCAGCCCAGTTCCTGGCCCTCCAGGAAGTAGTTGACGTTGATCGACGACAACGGATCGGCGTAGTCGTGGAGTTCGTCCTCACCGAGCACTTCACACAGGAACGACCGGAAGACGGTCGCGTCGTAGACGGTTCGCAGCGCCGACGACCCGGGCACCTGGTCGGAGGTGACCGCCCCCTTCGTGCTGACGACCTCACGACTGCGGGCATCGTCCGCCGGCAGCGTCGCGTCGGCGGTCTCGAGGTAGACGGTGTGAGTCTGGTCCGAGTAGAAGGCGAGGTGTTGGAGAGACTCGGCCTCAGCCACGAGTGACTCGACGACGGCCGCCCGGAGGAAGCCCCCCAGTAAGAGCGCTCCATCACGGTCGAGGGTGGAGCGGCACTGCGACCGGTAGGCCTCGTCATGTAGCCGGTGGGCACCGAGGTCGACTACCTCATCGAGGGATGGCGGCGTCATGGCCGGGAGGGTACGTCTCTCCTACACTCCACGCGATGTCCGGAACGCCGACTCGGGACCTCGACCCGGAACTGGCCGATCGCTACGAGCGCGACGGGTACCTGTACCTCGCTGACGCGCTGTCCCCCGAACGGCTGTCGCGCCTCAGGGAGGTGTTCGAAGGGTGGGTGGAGGAGAGCCGGTCCCACGACGGACCGTACGGCGAGACCTTCGACGGCCGACCCCGGTTCGACGTCGAGCCCGGCCACAGCGCCGAGCGGCCGGCCCTGCGACGGGTCGCCTCTCCCGTCGAGGTGTCCGACGCCTACCTCGACGTGATGCGCTCCAACCCCGCCCTCGACGCCGTGGCCCAACTCATCGGCCCGAACCTGCGGTTCCGCGAGTCGAAGGTCAACTCGAAGCTCCCGGGCACCCCAACCCACCTCAAGTTCCACCAGGACCTCCCGTTCGGTCCGTTGACCAACGAGGACCTCGTCACGGTCATCTTCCACCTCGACGAGGTGACCGCCGAGAACGGACCTCTCGAAGTGGTTCCGGGCAGCCACCGGGGCCCGCTGTACGAGCACTGGCACGACGGGGTCTTCACCGGCGCCGTGAGCCCCGAGGTCGAGGCGTGGGCGAGGAAGGAGGTCGTGACCTGCTGCGGTGCGGCCGGCTCCGCCTACCTCATGGACGCCCGCGTGCTGCACGGCTCGGCGCCCAACCTCTCATCGGCACCACGGTCACTCTTCATCGTCCAGTACCACGCCGAGGACGCCCACCCACTGGCCCCCAACCACCTGCCCAGCCGCTTCGACGGAGAGGTCGTGGCCGGCGTGGACACCGGCCGGGTGCGCTGCTCCGACTACGAGGTCACCCTCCCGGAGATGCCCACCGTGGCCTCGTTCTTCGCCGTCCAGGCCGTCGAGACATAGGGGCCCCAACCCCCGTCCGCAGGGCAGGCTCAGTAGCCTCGTGGGAACGGGGTTCGCGGCCCGGGTCCATTTCGTGCCGCCAACCGCGCCATCCCGCCCTCGTAGCTCAGTCGGATAGAGCGACCGCCTCCTAAGCGGTAGGCCACAGGTTCGATTCCTGTCGAGGGCGCCATGCCACAGACCTTCCACGACGCCCCCGCCTGGTTCCGACGCGCCCTCGACGTGCCCTACACCGACTGCAACACCACCGTCGACGGCGCCGGCATCCACTACCTGGCCTGGGGAGAACCCGGCAGGCCCGGACTCGTGTTCGTCCACGGCGGTGCCGCCCACGCCCACTGGTGGACCCACGTGGCCGCCCAGTTCGCCGCCGTCTACCGGGTGGTGGCCATCGACCTGTCCGGCCACGGCGACAGCGACCGCCGAGACGAGTACTCGCTGGACCGCTGGTGCAGCGAGGTCATGGCCGTGGCCGACGACGCCGACATGGCAGGTGCTCCGATCGTGATCGGACACTCCATGGGTGGCCTGGTCACGCTGGCCACCGCCTCTGCACACGGCGACCGGATCGCCGGCGCCGTCGTCATGGACTCGCCGGTCAGCGCCCCCGACCCCGAGATGGAGTCGGGCCGACGCAGCCAGTTCCGGGACCCGAAGGTGTACCCCGACACCGCCACAGCGATCGGCCGCTTCCGAACCGTCCCCGAGCAAGACCACTACGAGCCCTACGTGATGGACCACGTGGCCGCCATGTCGCTGCGCCCCACGGACGGCGGCGTCACCTGGAAGTTCGACCCGAGGATCTTCATGCCCCGCCGCTCCGCCGCCAACGAACTCCTGCCCGACATCACCTGTCGGGTGGCGCTCTTCCGCGCCGAGCACGGGCTCGTCACCCCCGGCATCGGCGCCTACATGTACGAACAACTCGGCCGGGTCGCACCGGTCATCGAGATCCCACTGGCCGGGCACCACCTGATGCTCGACCAGCCGCTGCTCGTCGTCACCGCCCTGCGGACCCTGTTCGCCGACTGGGAGCACTCAGTCCCCTTCGAACGGGACTGACTCACAACGACGCTGCCGTCCGTGTCCCGCTACGGTGCCGGACCGTGAACGACACCCCGGCGACCATGCGCCTCCACGACACGGTCCGCGACGAGGTCGTACCGTTCGAACCCGGACCCGAGGTGTCCATGTACGTCTGCGGCATCACGCCATACGACGCCACCCACCTCGGCCACGCCTTCACCTACCTCACCTTCGACCTGGTCATCCGGCGACTCGAAGACCTCGGGCACAGCGTGCGCATGGTCCGCAACGTCACCGACGTCGACGACTCGATCCTGCCCAAGGCCCGGGAACTCAAGGTCGACTACCGGTCCCTCGCCGCCGTCGAGATGGCGCACTTCGATGCCGACATGGAGGCACTCAACATGCGCCCCGCCTCCGTCGAGCCATGGGCCACCCTGTCGATCGAACCGATGCTCGACCTGATCCAGCGCCTCTCCGACGCCGGCCACACCTACACGGTCGACGGCACGACCTTCTTCGACGTCTCCACCGACGCCGACTTCGGCTCCCTGTCGGGATACGACGAAGACACGATGCTGTCACTGGCCGCCGAACGGGGCGGCCACCCCGACGACCCACGGCATCGCAACCCCCTCGACTTCGTGCTCTGGCAGCCCTCGGCCAACGACGAGCCGGCCTGGAACTCGCCCTTCGGGCCGGGCCGGCCCGGCTGGCACATCGAGTGCTCGGCCATGGCGATGGACAACCTCTCCGACACCATTGACCTACACGGCGGTGGCGACGACCTCGTCTTCCCCCACCACGAATGCGAGGAAGCCCAGAGCCGCTGCGCCACAGGAGAGCCGCTGGCCCGCCACTGGATGCACGTCGGCATGGTCGCCTACGAGGGCACCAAGATGTCCAAGTCCCTCGGCAACCTCGTGTTCGTACGCATGCTCCGCAACCTCCACGACCCGAGGGCCCTGCGCCTCGCCATGCTGGGCCACCACTACCGGGCCGGCTTCGAGTGGTTCGACACCGACATCGACGACGGAATCACCCGCCTCAGCCGTCTCGTGGATGCCGCACGCCGACCCTGCGGACCCGACCCGGCCCCGACACTCGCCGCCGTCCGAGCCGCCCTCGACGACGACCTCGACGCACCGACCGCCCGCGAGGCCATCGACGTGTTGGCAGGTGCGATCATCGCCCACGCCGGCGACGACCCGACGGCGCCCTCCGGCCTGCGCCAAGCGGCCGGCCTGCTCGGCATCCAACTCGACGAGGAGCCGTCGGGCGACTCACCCTCCGGCACGTGAGCCACCCATCCGTGTCGACGTCTCCCGTATCCTGACCGGGTGCTGCGCCTCACCAACAGCCTGACCGGCGACAAGGTCGAGTTCACCCCCCGCGATCCGGGGAAGGCCTCCGTGTACTGGTGTGGGCCCACCGTCTACGACGCCCCCCACGTCGGCCACGCCCGCTCCACGCTCGCCTTCGACATCCTCGTCCGCTACCTGCGCTGGACCGGGCTCGACGTGACAGCGGTGTCCAACATCACCGACATCGACGACAACATCATCGCCCGGGCCGCCGAAGAGGGGACCACCGAACCCGAGTTGGCACGCCGTTTCGAGGAGATCTTCATCGCCGAGATGGACCGCCTCGACATCGCCCACCCCGACCTCCGGCCCCGGGCAACCGAGTACGTGGGCCCGATGGTCGACATCATCGGCCAACTCGTCGACCGGGGCATGGCCTACGCCACCGACTCCGGCGTCTACTACGACGTGGACCGCCTCGACGGCTACGGCGCCCTCGCCGGACAGACCATCGAACAGTTGCGGGAAGGCGCCGGCGCCCGGATCGAGGTCGACGAGGACAAGACCGACCCGCTCGACTTCGCACTCTGGAAGGCCGCCAAGCCCGGCGAACCCACCTGGGACTCCCCCTGGGGTCCCGGCCGGCCCGGCTGGCACATCGAGTGCGTGGCCATGTCGCTCGACCTTCTCGGCGACGGCTTCGACATCCACGGCGGCGGCGACGACCTCACCTTCCCCCACCACGAGAACGAACGGGCCGAATGCCTCGGCTGCGGCCGCCCCTTCGCCCGTCTCTGGGTGCACAACGGCATGGTCCAGGTGGGCACGGAGAAGATGTCCAAATCGCTCGGCAACTTCTGGACACTCGCCGAACTGCTCGACAACTGGGACCCGCGGGCGCTGCGCCTGCTGGTCCTCCAGACCCACTACCGCAAGACCATGGAGATCGGCGAGGACACCCTGAGGACCGCCTCCGCCGCCCTCGAACGACTCGACGGGTTCGCCCGGCGCATTGCAGCCGCCAACCTCCCCGACACCCCCGCCGACGAGGCGACGGTCGACCGGTTCCGCCAGGCCATGGACGACGACCTCGGGACCGCTGCGGCCATGGCGATCGTCTTCGCCGCCGTGCGCGACGCCAACCGGGCCCTCGACGCCGAGGACGCCGACACTGCTGCGGCGCTCGCAGCGGCCGTGACGGAACTCAGCGGCGTGCTCGGGCTGCGCCTCGCCGGGACGACGACCGTCGGAGACGACGGCGGGGCAATCGATGGCCTGGTCGCCGCGCGCAGCGCCGCAAAGGCGGCGGAGGACTATGCCGAGGCCGACCGGATCCGCGACGAACTCACGTCACGCGGCGTCGTGCTCGAGGACTCGGCCACCGGCACCACCTGGCGCCGGGCCTAGTTCCGCGGAACCTCGGACCAGGCCACGCCCTTGTCGACGCGCACGTCGCCGGGGAGTCCCAGGACCCGCTCACCGAGGATGTTGCGCATCACCTCGGACGTGCCACCCTCGATGGTGTTCGCCCGCGCCCGCAGGAACGAATACCGGATGTGCAGGCCCGGGCCCCGCAACCCGTCGGGCCGCTTGCGCTCGTAGCCGGCCTCGTACACCAGTGCTTCCGGGCCGAGCAGGTCCATGCAGGTCTCGTAGATGTGCTGGTTCATCTCCGCCGACAACAACTTGCCGACCGAACCCTCCGGCCCGGGATTGCCCGACTTCGAACCGTCGCGCGCCCGCCAGTTGGTCAGCCGCAGGGCCTCGGCCCGGCACCAGAGTTCGGTGACCCGATCACGGGCCACCGGCATCGTCGCCGCGTCGAGCGAGTCCTTGCGCTCGTTCCAGAGGCGCACCAGGTCGCCGATCGGTCCCGTGCCCTTCCGGGGAACGCCACCGCCCAGGGCGACGCGCTCGTTCATGAGCGTCGTGACGGCGGCACTCCAGCCGTTGCCGACCTCACCGAACACCCGGTCGTGCGGAATGCGGACATCGTCGAAGAAGACCTCGTTGAACTCGGCCTCGCCGGTGATCTGGTGCAGCGGCCGAACCTCGACCCCCTCCTCCTCCATGTCGAGGAGGAAGTAGGTCATTCCCTTGTGCTTGGGCTGCTCGGGGTCGGTTCGGGCGACCAACATCCCCCACTTGGAAACGTGCGCCAGCGTGGTCCAGACCTTCTGGCCGTTGACGATCCACTCGTCGCCGTCGCGCACGGCCCGGGTCGAGAGGCCGGCCACGTCGGAGCCGGCACCGGGTTCGCTGAAGAGCTGGCACCAGATCTCCTCGCCGGTGTACATGGGCCGGAGGAGGCGCTTCTTCTGCTCGTCGCTGGCGTAGGTGAGCACCACGGGCGCCCCCATGCCGATGCCGATCGGATTGATGCCGAGGTCGTGATAGGGCACACCTGCCGCCCGCAGCTCCTCGTCGACGACCGTCTGGAGTCGGCGGCTCTCGAGGCCCAGGCCGCCGAGTCCCTCCGGGAACTGGACCAGCGCCAGGCCCCGGTCGAACTGTTCGCCCCGGAACGTGAACTGGTCGACGTCGCCGGGAGGGACCTCCGCCACGAGTCGGCGGGTGAGTTCCCGGATGTCGGTTTCGGAGATATCGGGCATGGGCGTCGTTCCTGGGAAGGTGTTGCGGGCACCTCGAACCTACCCGTCGGTAACCGATCGAGTCCTAGTCGGGATCCCGCAAGGCGTAGAGGTAGCCGTCCCGGGAACCCATGTAGACGGTCCCCCGCCAGATGGCCGCCGACGACTCGACGCACGCTCCGGTGGCTACCTCCCACACCTTGACCGGCTCAACGCTCGGGTCGGACAGGTCGAGTCCGAGCACCCGGCCGCTGCAGTCGCCCATGACGAGCATGTCGTCGACGATCGTCGGCGAGGACCAGGTGGGCCCCGGCAGTTTCATGGTCCAGGCGACCTCGCCGCTGGCCCGGTCGATGGCGTGGACCTTCCCCTCGTCGGTCGGCACGATGAGCAGGGCTCCGTACACGGCGGGCGTCGCCCACACCCCGCTGTCGAGGTGCGGACGGTCCTCCACAGCCCACACCAGTGGATCGTCGGGCCTCGACGGGTCGAGCTTCAGGACCTGGCCGAGTTCGTGCGACCGGTCCGTGCCCCGCTCGTACTCGACACCGACGTAGAGCATCCCCTCGTCGTCGGCGACGAGCGTGGCATCCACGTCGTCGCCCGCCCAGAAGCGGAACACCCGTGTCGGCTCGACACCGTCCCTGAGGCCCCCGATGTCCCACCCCTGGACGAGGCCTCCCGAGTTCGCGAAGTACAGCACGTCGCCGATGACCAACGGCGAGGTCTCGATGGAGACGTTGCCGCCCACGGCATCCAGCAACTCGTCGTCCCAGCCGGCGACGTCCCAGACCAGCACCGGATCGACCGTGACCAGGCCGTCGGCGTCGTAGCCCCGGTTCAGGCGCACCACGTGGAAGCGGCTGTTCTCCCCACCGGCGAAGAGGTGATCGTCGAGCACGAGCGGCGAACTGTCCCAGTCGTTGTTCCACATCGTGGGCTCCACGTCGTAGGCATGGAGGCTCCACAGTTCGACCGGCTCATCCCGGTCGAAGGCGAGCACCCGCAACCTGTCATCGCGGGAGCCCGCGTAGACGAGCGGGTAGCCGTCCGGGTCGACCGTCACCGAGCCCTTGATGATGTCGCCGGTCGAGAAGTCGGGCAGGAGGCGTTCGCCGGTCTCCCCGTCGACGAAGTGGAGGGCTGCGTCGTAGGCGCCGAACACCACCCAGGTCCGGCCCCCGCGCTCGAACACGGCCGGCTGGCCGGTCCATCCCATGCCGCACCACTGCTGCTGCTCCCCGGAGATGGACGTCATCGAGCACATGCGGTCGTCGGGGAAGCGCCAGGCCACGACCGGGTCGCCCGGCACCGGCCCCTCACCGTGCCAACTGCGGGTAGGCGACCCACGGAAGGTCAGTACGCCCTCGACGGTGTCCCCCCACGGCCCACCGACCGTGGTGGGGTCCACCCAACCCTGGTAGGGCGGCTCGGTCGTCGTCGTCGTGGATGTGGTCGTCGTCGTGGATGTGGTCGTCGTCGTGGATGTGCTCGCCGTCGTCGTGGCCGAGGCGAGGACTTCGCGGTCGGCGTCGTCGAGTACCTGGTATGAGGTCTGGCCGGCACGGACCATCAGCGCCAACAGCGCCGCGACGAACACGGCGAGGCCGACGAGCGGCATGATCCAACGGGTCATTTCGGCTCCACAGACTGGCCCTCAGGACGACGCCGGTCGGGCACCTCCGCGCAGTGGGCCCTCAGGCCGAGGGGTCTGCGTCGAAAGGCTCGAGTGGCAACGGCTCCTCGACGAACCCCTCGAAGTCGTCGAGGTCCTCGACGGGGCCCACCGAGCCCGACGGCGTTCCCCCGAAGATCCCGGCCGGGTGTCGGTCGACGCCGAGGGCCGCCCGGGCAAGTTCCCGTTCGGGAGCCGGCTCGGACTCGGACGCCTGGAGTGCCGCACGCTCCTTGCGCGCCAACGCCAGGGGGTGCATGGCGGCGGCGACCGGACGTGGGGTCGGAGCCTCGATCAGGTCGGCCACCGTCGACGGCGGAACCGGAGCGCCCGGTCCGGGAAACGCGATCACGTTCCCTCCCGTTCGTTCGTCGAGCAACGACCAGCCGATCGGGGCGCTCAGGCGATCGAGGTGCTTCTCGCAGAGCACCACCCGTCCCGGCCCGTCGACCTCGGCAAGATTGCGCACCGTGAACGAACCCTCGGCAACGTTGATCACCACGAGCACCACGGCATGGCCGCGGCACGCCGACCGCATGCAGTAGGTACGCATGGGTAGAAAAGGTAGTTCGGTCGTGTGGACGCATCGGGGACACCCGCCAGCCCCCCTCCTCGACCACGCTTGCCACCTAGGCTCGCCCGGATGGACGACCGCCCCGTACTCGGGCTCGACGCCGACGACACCCTCTGGGAGAACGAAGTCCACTTCCGCGAGACCGAACGACGGTTCGTCGAACTCATGGCGCCCTGGGCCGACGGCTCCACCACCGAAGCGGCCCTGCTCGACACCGAACGGGCGAACGTGGAGATCACCGGCTACGGCGTGAAGGGCTTCGTGCTGTCGATGGTCGAAACCGCCATCTCGCTCTCCGACGGGGCGGTCGGCGCCGAACCGATCTCGCGGGTGCTGGAGTGGGGTCGACAGATGCTCGAGGCGCCAGTCGCCCTGCTCCCGGACGTCGCAGAGACGATCGGAACGCTCGCCGACGCCCATCGGCTGCTGCTCATCACCAAGGGTGACCTCACCGACCAGCGCCGCAAGGTGGACGCCAGCGGGCTGGCCGACCACTTCTGGCGGATCGAGATCGTCGCCGAAAAGGACACCCCCACCTATCGGGACATCCTCGGTCGCCACGGCATCGATGCGACCGAGTTCGTGATGGTCGGCAACTCGGTCCCCTCCGACGTGCTCCCGGTCCTCGAAGCCGGCGGCCGGGCCATCCACATCCCCCACGACCTCACCTGGGCCCTCGAGACCGCAACCGACTCCGACGTCGACGGACACGAGTTCCCCGTCCTCCGGAGCTTCGGTGAACTCCCGGCACTCCTCGCAGGCTGGCGAGACCCGGGTTAGGCACCGCTCGGAACCGCGTCGACGACCCTGCGCATCACCGCACGAACGTCAACCACGCGCGGACCGTCCCGACGCACCGTGGCGATCGCACGTTCGCCAACGTGGAGGCGTCGCTTGCGCTCGCCGTCGAAGGCGAGGAGCACCGGGCCCTCGAACACCACCTCCTCGTCGAACGCCAGTCGCCGGACCTCGACGACCCCGAGGTCGTCGTAGTGTCCCGGAGCGGTCGGCCCGCGCACCACCCGGTCACACGCGTCAGCCGGGCCGAAGCGGACGAGCAGGCCCCCGTCGTCGTCCGGCGACACCGGGTCGAGCAGGCCCCCGACACCCACGAATCCGACGACGGACGGATCCGCACGGCTCAACACGGCGGTCCGCAGCGTCGTCGGGTCGAACAGTTCGTACGACCCGACGAACGGGTCGTCGACCGCCACCGCATCCACGAGCGCCAACTCTCCGGGTTCATCGCCCCGCACACCCAACTCCCCGCCCTCGAGTCGCAGACGCACGACCTTCGCCCGCGGCGCGACACCGTCGAGCGGCACCCGGCCAACGGCCAGGTGCCCGGCGGCCGCCCCGGCGATAGTGGCCTCGACGAACACCGGGAAGGCGTTGTTGGTGCCCGTCGAGAGCGGAACGACGACGAGGTCCGGCCAGGCGAGGGCGGCGGCCCGGTTCGTCCCGTCACCCCCCAGCACGACAACGACCGCGCACCCCGCCGACCGCATGGCGGTCACCGAGTCGATCGAGTCCTGCTCCGTGCCGGTCAACGGTCCGCCCACCCACTGGAGGTCGATACCACGGATCGTCTCCGTCGCCCGGCGCACGATCCGATGCGGGTCGTGGTGGACGACGAACCTCGTCGCCCCGGACTCCCGCGCCCCCAGGACCACGCGGCGGACGACGTTGATCTTCTCCTCCAGGGTCACCTTCCCGGCGGCGGCCACCGCCCGCCGGATGTCGGTCCCGGCACGCGGGTTGACCAGGAGCCCGATCGGGGCGGTTGATGCGGTGCCACCAGCGTCGGCCGTCACAGCGCAGGACCGTACAGGGACGTGTCGCGATCGTCCCGCCGGACGTCAAGCAGGAGTCGGACGTGGCCGGTGTCGAACCCCGGCCCGATCAGCCGTAGTCGTAGAAGCCCCTGCCGGCCTTGCGGCCCAGTTGTCCGGCCGCGACCATGCGCTTGAGTAGTGGTGGCGGGGCATACGACGGCTCGCCGTACTCGGCGTGGAGCGTCTCGCCCACCAACAGCATCGTGTCGAGGCCGATCAGGTCGCTGAGTTCGAGCGGGCCCATCGGGTGGGCGGCACCCAACTTCATGCCGGTGTCGATGTCCTCGGCGGTCGCATGGCCCGCCTCGAGCATCCGCATGGCGCCGAGCAGGTAGGGCACCAGCAGCATGTTCACGACGAACCCGGCCCGGTCCTTCGCCGCCACGACCGTCTTGCCGATGACATCCGTGGCAAAGCCCGTGACCCGTTCGACGACGGCCGGCGAGGTGCACACCGAGGGGATGACCTCGACCAGCTTCATCACCGGGGCCGGGTTGAAGAAGTGGAGGCCGACAACCTGCTCGGGTCTACCGGTGCGCATGGCGATATCGATGATCGGGATCGACGACGTATTGGTGGCCAGGATGGCCTCGGGCGAGGTGACCACCCGGTCCAACTCGGCGAACACCTCGGCCTTCAGGCCGAAGTCCTCGACGATGGCCTCGACGACCAGGTCGCAGTCGGCCAGTTCGGCGAGGTCGGTCGTGAACGACAGGTTGTCGAGCGCTGCCCCATGCCCGGCCTCGTCGAGCTTGCCGCGCTCGAGTGCCCGATCCAGCGAGCGTTCGATCCCCGATCGGCTGCGTTCTGCGGCGGCCGCGTCGATCTCGCGCACCACCGTCGCCAGCCCGGCCTTGGCCATGACCTCCGCCACGCCGCCACCCATCTGGCCTCCGCCCACGATGCCTACCCGTTCGATGCCCACTCGACCTGCTCCTTGCCTCGTCTCGTACTCGTCAGTCGCCTTCGGTGACCGTCACCGACTCGATCACGACGTCTTCGATCGGGCGGTCGCCAGGGCCGGTCGGGACCTTCTGCATGGCGTCCGCCACGTCGAGGCCCTTCACGACCTGTCCGAAGAGCGAATACTGCGGTGGGAGGCCCACGCCGCTGGGGCCGGTGATGACGAAGAACTGGCTGCCGTTGGTGTCCGGCCCGGCGTTGGCCATCACCAGGGAGCCCAGTTCGTAGCGCCCGGGCTGCGGGAGTTCGTCCTCGAAGCGGTAACCGGGGCCACCGCGGCCGGTGCCGGTCGGATCGCCACCCTGGACGACGAAGCCGTCGATTACCCGATGGAAGATGACGCCGTCGAAGTAGCCCTGCCGGGCGAGGAAGACGAAGTTGTTGACCGTCTTCGGGGCACGGACCGGGTCGAGGTGGATGGTCATCGACCCCATCGAGGTCACCATCTCCGCCGAATAACTTCCGGCGGTGTCGATGACCATCTCGGGCGGGCTGTCGAACTGCATCAGTTAGTTCCTTGTCTCGGGCATGTCTCGCGAACGGGGAGTCAGGCTACGGGGCCGTGGCCCCCTTGCTCCGAGTCCGGGGGTCCACCGGGCCATCCATGCCGCGTGGTTAGGGTGCCGCGCATGGCCCACTTGCCCGCCGAACCAGAGCAGTTCCTCCTCGGTGACGAAGTTCCCATGCTCCGGGCAGCCGTCCTCGAGCCGCCCGACACCTTGACGCTCACCTGTGGACGTTGCGAGGTCACCTGGCGGGGCCGCCCCGCGGCACCCTGCTGGTCGTGCGGTGCGGAAGGCCGACGACCCTCCGGGACCGTGCTCGTCGTCGAGTAGCCGTACCCGACCAGCCTCCGGGGGACTCAGATCTCCTTCGCGAAGAGCCGCACCCGCTTGCTGCCGCCCTCGCTGTCCTGTTCACCGACCGCTGCGAAGCCGAAGGCGTGGTGAAAGGCCAGGGAAACCTCGTTTCGCGGGCGGATGTTGACTTCGGCACACAGGGCCGTATGTCCCTCGGCCCGTTGGACGAAAGCCTCGTAGAGGGACCGACCGATGCCCCGACCCTGTCCGGACGGGTCGACGACCACACGGTCGACGTACAGGAAGCAGTCGTAGCGCTCGCTGAACCACCGGTAGTTGGCGCTGGCGTAGGCGACGCCCGGGCCATCCAGGCCCACCAGGAATCCGACGACGCTCCCCCTTGGCAGGACCACGACGAGAAACGTGTGGGCGACCTCGGCGAACCAGGCCAACTCCTCGGACGAGAGGTCGTTGACCGCAGGCACGGCAGCGCTGTTCAGGAGCCGCACGGTCGGCAGGTCTGCCGGCTCGACGGGCCGCAGGGACACCACTTGGTCGTCGGTCACATTCGCCTCCTTCGAGCCTCACCGTCTGTGCGTCGGTCGACACCCCACGCCTAGCCTGCCAGCCATGAGCATCGACGCACCCCCCCGACAGGTCGAGGAAGGCGTGGCGGCCGCTGCACGCGTCGTCGACGGCCACAAGGTCTACGGCAGCGGCGACACGGAGGTCCGGGCCCTCGACGGCGTCACCGTCGACTTCGGCGAGGGACGCTTCACGGCCATCATGGGCCCCTCCGGTTCCGGCAAGTCGACCCTGATGCACTGCGCCGCCGGCCTCGACAACCTGACCGCCGGATCGGCCTTCATCGGCGACACGGAACTCGGCAGCCTCTCCGAACGGAACCTCACCCTGCTGCGTCGCGACCGGGTCGGCTTCGTGTTCCAGGCGTTCAACCTGCTTCCCACACTGACGGCGATCGAGAACATGAACCTGCCCCTGACCCTCGCCGGCCGCCGCGCCGACCCCGAATGGCTGAACGAGGTCGTCACCTCCATCGGCATCGGCGACCGCCTCGACCACCGACCCAACGAGCTCTCGGGTGGCCAGCAACAGCGTGTCGCCATCGCCCGTGCCCTGATCTCCCGACCCTCGATCGTGTTCGCCGACGAGCCGACCGGCAACCTCGACTCGGCGACCGGTGGCGAGGTACTCGACTTCCTACGCGACGCCGTCAACAAACTCGGCCAGACACTGGTGCTCGTCACCCACGACGCCGCTGCAGCGGCGAGGGCCGACCGGGTCCTGTTCCTCGGCGACGGTCGAATCGTGGACGAGCTCGACCGGCCGGATGCCGATGCCATCTTCGACCGGATCAGAGAACTCGGCGGCTGACCGCGAGATCCCGATGTTCCACCTGACACTCCGCAACATCGCGCGACGCAAGCTGCGCTATGCACTGACCACGCTGGCCGTGGTCCTCGGCGTCGCCTTCCTGTCCACGTCGTTCTTCCTGACCGACAAGATCCGCGACACCTTCGACGAGCTTGCCACGGACATCACCGGTGACATCGACCTCGTGGTCCGCACGACGATCGGCAGGGGCGAGGACTTCAACAGGCTTCCCATACCCGAAGAACTCGAGTCGATCGTGGCAGGTGTCCCGGGCGTGGCCGGTGTCGATCCCCGGATCATGATGTGGAACGTCATCCCCATCATCCCCGCCGAGGGCGACGAGAAGGCTCGGGCGGTCCCGTCCCGGGCTGCCCCACAGTTCGGGATGATCTATTCCGAGGTGCCGGGCCTCAGGAACCTGTTCCTGATCGAGGGTCGGGCGCCCGAACGGGTCGGGTCTCTCCACGAAGACCCCGAACTCGTCGCCGAGTTCGTGATGGATGCCCGCACGGCCGAAGACCATCGGTTCGGCGTCGGCGAGACCTACCGGATCAGCGGCCCCACCGGATTGCGCGACTTCCTCCTGGTCGGCATCGTCAACTTCGGCGATCCCGACGAGGACAAAGGCATCGGCGCCAACATCTCAGGCTTCGATCGCCTGACCGCCCAGGAGTTCCTCGACATGGAGGGACGGTTCGACCAGATCGACATCGCGATCGAGCCCGGCGCCGACAGGGAGGTCGTCCGGACGGCCATCCAGGCGGAACTCGATGCGGCGAAGGCTGCGTTCCTCGTCGAGTTGTCGACCATGCCCGACGAGTTCCAGATCCTGTTGATCCCCTACCTCGAGGCGGAGCTCGAGGTCATCACCAGCGACCAGCAGATCGAGGAGTCGCGCACCGACTTCGACCTGTTCATCAGCATCATTTCGGCGGTCCTACTGGCCTTCGCCATCATCGCCGTGGTGGTGAGCACGTTCATCATCAACAACACGTTCTCGATCGTGCTGGGCCAACGGGTTCGGGAGTTGGCACTGCTCCGGGTACTCGGCGCCACCGGTCGCCAGGTCAGCCGGTCGATCCGCCTCGAGGGGTTCGTGATCGGCTCCGTTGCCACCGCCCTCGGCCTGGTCGGCGGCTACCTGCTGGCGCTGCTCCTACGGTTGGTCCTCGTCTCAACCGGCTTCGGGGAACTTCCGGGCAGCATCCCCATCCGCCCCCGAACGCTCATCGTCGCCGCCGTCGTCGGCATCGGCACCACGGTCGCATCGACGATCGGGCCGTCCCGTCGCGTGCGGTCCATCTCGCCGGTCGCCTCCCTGCGCGACGACGTGCGGCTCACCCCCACCGGGATGCGGCGACGACTACAGGCCGGCGGGCTCGTTGCCCTGGTCGGCATCGCCCTCCTCGCCATCGGCATGACCGTCGACCTTGACACGCGCCCGCTTCTGTCCAGCCTGGGCCTCGGTGCCCTCGGCACCTTCTTCGGCGTGTACCTGCTCAGCCCGGTGATCGCCCGGCCCGTCGCCGACCTCCTGGGCCGCCCGATCCGGCGCCTCTTCGGGACACCGGGGCGGCTGGCCGGTGAGAACGCCCGTCGATCGCCACGACGCACGGCGGCCACAGCCGCGGCCCTGACGGTCGGACTGGCCCTCGTCTCCATGGCGGCCGTGGTCAGCGACTCGATGAAGGCCACGATCGTCCAGGCCCTCGAGGACGGCATCGAGGCCGACCTCTTCGTCTTCACGGCCTCGTTCAATCCGGCCGGCGGCCTTCCGGACGAACTCTCCGAAGGGCTTGTGGGCCTCGCCGACGAGCGCCCCGACCTGGTGGCGTCGACCGCCATCTACCGATTCGCACTCGGGGGCATGACCATCGACGCCGACCCCAAGGACGTGGGCGGCGTCGACCTCGCCCTGGTCGACTCCCACATGAAACTTGGCATCGTCGACGGGGAATCCGCCAATCCGCCGACCGGCGGCGCCGCTTTTTCACTTCTGCTGCACGTCGACCCCGCCACCGACCTCGGCGTCGGCGTCGGCTCTCTGGTCGACATCGGCTTCCCCGGCGGCCACGAGGAGACGTTCAGCGTCGGCGCCGTCTTCGACGACTCGACGATGATGGGCAACTGGGTGATCGACAACGACGCCTTCGACCGCTTCCTGCCACGGGCGCCCGACAACTCGATATCGCTCGCCTACGCGGCGGGCGCCGACCCGGATACAGCCCGCAATCTGGTCCATGCAGTCACCGACGACTACCCGCAGGCCAACGTCATGAACGGCAACGAACTCCGTGAGCAGATGGAGGGTCGACTCGACCAGCTGCTGTCGATCATCACCGTGTTCCTCGGGCTGTCGCTCTTCATCGCCGTGCTGGGCATCACCAACACGCTGGCGCTGTCGGTCTACGAACGGACCCGCGAGCTCGGCCTGTTGCGTGCGATCGGCATGACCCGCCGCCAGATGCGTCGCATGATGCGTTGGGAGGCCGTGATCATCGCCCTGTTCGGTGGCCTGCTGGGCGTTGCCATGGGCGTGCTGTTCGGCCTGGCCGCGACCGCCGCCCTACCCGAGACGTTCATCGACGTGACCTCGGTACCGGTGCTGAAGCTGGCGCTCTACCTGTGCGTGGCGGGCCTGTTCGGCGTGGTGGCGGCGATCTTCCCGGCCCGCCGTGCTGCTCGCCTCGACATCCTCAAGGCGATCTCGTACGAGTAGTTCAGTCGGCGAGGGCGCTCGGCAGCGGCTCGGCGTGGACGATGGCGACGCGCCGGGTGGCGCGGGTGAGCGCCACGTAGAGGGCCCGTAACCCCAGTGCCTGCTCGGCCACGATCCTGGAGGGCTCGACGACGACGGCCGCATCGACTTCGAGGCCCTTGACGAGCGTCACCGGCACCACGGTCACGGACACATCAAGGCCATGGCGGTTCGGCCGGCCGAACACGATGCCGGCCGCCTCGAGGGCGGCCTCGACCTCTTCGACCTGTGAGGCGGCAACGACGACCGCCACGTTGCCCGGCTCGACCGCGGCCGACTCGTCGGCCACGACCCGCGCCACCTCGACGGCCACATCTCCGGCGGCCTTGACGAATCGGGGTTCCCCGCCATCTCCCCGGACGGAGACAGGGGGCTTCAGTTCCGGGACGGCCTCGGCCAGCACCCGGGCGGCCAGGTCCATGAGCGGTCCAGGAATCCGGTAGCCGACCGTCAACTCGTGGCGCTGCGGTGGACGCTTGTGGGGCAGGTGTTCGAGAATGCTCTCCCAGCCGTCGTGGGCCCAGGCGCCGGTGGCCTGGGCGATGTCGCCGACCACGGTCATCGATCCGTTCAGCGAACGGCGCTCGAGTACGCGCAACTCCATCGGTGAGAGGTCCTGGACCTCGTCCACGACGATGTGGCCATAGGTACGGACGGCTTCGCGGCTCCCGCTCCCGGGGCGGGCGCCGAGCACCGACCGGACCTCGTCGAGCAGCGGAGCGTCAGAAGCGGACCACCGGATGCCCTCCGGGTCGGCTGAACGCTCACGGTGGAAGGCATCGACCTCGTCGTCGGTAAGCGACGGATCAGCGGCCCGGATCAGCGCCCGCGAACCGAACAGGTCGTTGAGCAGTTCTGCCGGACTCAGGACCGGCCACATCCAGTCCAACGCCTGGCGCACGGGCAACTTGCCCTGCAGGTCCTCGCGGACCACCTCGGCGTCGAGGTCGGAACGTGCACTCTCGGCCAGAACGCCGAAGAACTCCTTCTCGACGAAGCGTCGGGCGGCGTTGTGGGTCCGGAACCGACGGCGGGCCCCGCTGACGATGCGCTGCGACTGCTCGGCGGTGATCCGCAACCACCGCACGCCATAGCCGATCCGGAGGTCGTCGCGTAGGGGCCGCTGTCGGGTGTGCACCCCACGCGACAGGAACCGGACCATGCGCAGGTCGCCCTTGAGACGGGAAACCTCCTCGACATCGTGCCGGTCGCTGATGCTGGCGCCGGCAACCATGTCGGACAGGGTCGCCAACTCGACGCCCGCCTCACCGAGCGACGGCAGGACCTGCTCGATGTAGGCCAGGAACAGGCGGTTCGGTCCCACCACGAGGACGCCCTGACCGTCGAGCGGGAAGCGGTTCGTGTAGAGCAGGTAGGCGGCCCGGTGGAGCGCCACGACGGTCTTGCCGGTACCCGGCCCGCCCTGCACGGCCAGCACACCCGGAAGGGGCGCCCGGATGACCAGGTCCTGTTCGGTCTGGATGGTGCCGACGATGTCGCCCAAACGGCCGGTTCGGGCCGTCTCGAGGGCGGCGATGAGCGCACCCTCGCCGCGAAGGCGACCCTCGTCGCGAAACCTCTCGACATCGCCGAACAGCTCGTCCTCGATCGCCAGCAACTCGCGGCCCCTGCTGACGAAGTGGCGACGGCGCTCGAGACCCATCGGCATCCTCCCTGTCGCCCGGTAGAAGGCCTCGGCCACCGGAGCCCGCCAGTCGACGACCACGGGCTCCTGCTCGTCGTCCCAGACCCCGACCCGGCCGATGTAGTAGCGGCCCCCCGGCCCGCCGTCGCCGTCGTCGTCCTGGTCGATGCGACCGAAGACCAGTGCGGCGTCGCCCATGTCGAGCTGGGCCAGTCGGGCAGAAACGGCCTCCCAGATGGCCTCTCGCTCGGATCGGGCCTGGTTGGTGCCACCTCGTCCCACTTCGACCATTCCCGTCAACTGGAGGGCGCGTTCCCGGGCGCCCTCGAGGCACGTGTACGCCTGGTCCAGGTACTCCTGTTCCGAAACGAGTTCGGGGTGCATCTCGGCCGGTTCTCCTGGTTGCTCGAGGGCGATTACGGGGCGCTGTTCCGGGCCCTGGGGCCCGGCCACGCGTTTTGGACGGAAAATGAGCCTACCGGTCAACGTGTTTCTCCCCGCAGGGCCTCGAGCCACCCCACCGGGGCCACCGCGTGCGACGATGGCCGAATGCTCACCGTGGGACTCGTACTCAGCGCCGGCGGCATGCACGCTGCCGCCCACCACGCCGGCGCGCTCTCGGCCCTCGCCGAAGCCACCGGCTGGGATCCCCGCACGGCCGACGTGATCGTCGGGACCAGCGCCGGGTCGAACACGGCCGTCGCCCTGCGCGCCGGTCTCAGCGCTGCCGACCAGGGAGACCACTACGCCGGAAGGCCAATCTCCGCCGATGGCCAGGCCCTCGTTGACCGGGTGACCACGCCGTACGACCTGCCGACGACGCCTCCCCGACCCGAGTCCCGTCAACCGGCCAACCCGTTGCTCGTCGCCCGCGGACTCTTCGGCCGGGGGCGGCCCCGACCGATCGTCGCCCTCGCCGGACTGCTTCCCGAGGGAACGGTCGACGGGACCTTGTTCCGGGAACGTGCCGAACAGCTCCACCCGGGACACTGGCCCGACCAGCCGACCTGGGTCTGTGCCGTCGACCTCGACTCCGGAAAGCGGGTCGTCTTCGGTCGCGACGACGTCGACGCCGACTTCGGCACGGCCGTGCAGGCCTCCTGTGCCGTGCCGGGCTTCCTCAGGCCCGTCGAGTCGGCCGGTCGTCGTTACCTCGACGGGGGGATCCACTCGAGCACCAACGCCGACCTGCTCACCATGCTCGGCCTCGACGTGGTCGTCATCTCGTCATCGATGACGGCCGTGCGCGGCCTCGACACCTGGCCCGGCGGCCCGCTCGGCCGGGCCTGGCACAGCCGCACGCTGTTCCGCGAGGTCCAGGGGATCCGTCGTCGGGGAGCGGTCGTCCTCGTCCTCGAGCCGACCGCCGCCGACCTCGCCCTTCGGGGCACCGACAACCTGGACCCGTCATCCAACGGCGAGGTCTGCAGCACCGCACGGATCTCGGCCCTGGCGCGGTTGGCCCATCCCGCCTCGGAGCGTGCCCGCGGCCTGCTCGTCGGCGCCGGTGCCGAGGTTCGGGACCTCCTGCCCTGACGCCATCGGGGTGGCCTCTCGCTAGCGTCGCACCGTGAAGTATCCGGAGGCACCCGAGGACCCGTTCCTGGCCGCCTGTCGCGGCCTGCCCCATGAACGCACACCGGTGTGGTTCATGCGCCAGGCGGGGCGCTCGCTGCCGGAATACCGGGCCATCCGCGGCACCGGCAGCATCCTCGACACCATCGCCAACCCTGAACTGGCCACCGAGATCACGCTGCAGCCTGTCCGCCGCTACGGCACCGATGCGGCGATCCTCTACTCGGACATCGTCGTCCCCGTCCATGCCATCGGCTTCGGAGTCGACGTGGAGCCGGGCATCGGGCCCGTCGTCGACCGGCCCTTCGAGCGGGCCGCCGACCTCGACCGGATCCGACCCCTCGATCCCGAGTCCGACACCCCTTACGTGCTCGAGACGGTCCGGGCACTGGCCTCCGAGCTGAGCGTCCCGTTGATCGGCTTCGCCGGAGCACCGTTCACGGTCGCGTCCTACCTGATCGAGGGTGGCCCGTCCCGTTCGTACGCCCGCACCAAGGCGTTGATGCTCGGCGACCCCGACCTGTGGTTCGCCCTGCTCGACCGCCTGGTCGACCTCGCAGTCGCCTCGCTGCGCTCGCAGGTCACCGCCGGGGCCCGGGCGCTGCAGTTGTTCGACAGTTGGGCCGGAGCGCTGGCCCCGCCCGTCTACGAGAAGTACGTGCTTCCCGCCAGCCGACGGGTGTTCGACGAGGTCGCCGACCTGAGCGTCCCGAGGATCCACTTCGGCGTCGGCACCGGTGAGATCCTTCCGCTGATGGCGTCCGCCGGCGGCGACGTGGTCGGTGTCGACTGGCGCGTCCCCCTCGACGTTGCCCGCCAAAGGCTCGGCCCGGACACCGTCCTCCAGGGCAACCTCGACCCCGCCGTCTGCCTCGCCCCGATCGGGGTCGTCGACACGGCGGTTGCCGACATCCTGCGACGCAACGCCGACCATCCCGGTCACGTCTTCAACCTCGGGCACGGGGTGCTCCCCGAGACGGACCCGGCGGTCCTCGAGCACGTCGTCGACCTGGTCCACGCCCACCGTCCAGGAAACTGAGCATGGCCGGGCGCCGCATAGTCGTCGTCGGTTCGGGGATCACCGGACTGGCTGCCGCCCACCGCCTGCTGGGCGACCACCCCGAACTCGACCTGCTCGTCCTCGAGGCGGGCACCGCTCCGGGCGGCAGGATCCGGACCAGCCCCTTCGCCGGACTCCCCGTCGACGAGGCCGCCGACGCCTTCCTCGTCCGGGTGCCGTGGGCACTCGACCTGTGCTCGGAACTGGGCCTGGCCGACGAACTCGTGGCGCCACACGCACGGACGGCCTCGGTCTGGCTGGACGGGGCCCTTCGCCCCCTGCCCTCGCCGAACGTGCTCGGCATCCCCCTCGACCCGACCTCCGTCTCCGACGGCATCCTGCCCCCGGAGGCCCTCGAACGACTGTCCGGCGACGGGCGACCCGACACCGCCCTGCCCGACGGCGACCTGTCCGTCGGCCAGGTGGTCCGCCCATGCGTGGGCGACGCCGTCTTCGAGCGGTTGGTCGATGCACTGCTCGGCGGAGTCAACGCCGGCCGGGCCGACGACCTGAGTTGTGGGGTGATGGCACCGCAACTCCTCGCCGCGGCCCGCCGACCCGAGGGACTCCTGGCGGCGCTGCGCAGCGCCCAGGAGGGGGTCGACCCGTCGGCACCGGTCTTCAACGCCCACCCGTCCGGCATGGGCCACCTCGTGAACACGCTCGCCGAAAACCTGGGCGACCGCCTCCGCCTGCGCTCAACGGTCACCGGACTGGGACGCACCGACGCCGGATGGCTGGTGGGCACTGCGAAGGGGGTCGAGGTGGCGGACGCCGTGGTCCTCGCCGTCCCCGCATTCGTGGCCGCCGACCTCCTCGTCCCCATCGAAGCCGAGGCCGCCGACCACCTGGCACAGGTTCCCCACGCCTCCGTGTCACTCGCCGCATTCGCCTACCGCCGCAGCGACCTCGAGGTGCCCGGGGACCAGAGCGGCTTCCTCGTCCCCCGGGATGCCGGGCTACTCCTGACCGCCTGCTCCTACGCCGGCAGCAAGTGGGCGCACCTCGACACCGGTGACCGGGTCCTGCTCCGACTCTCCGCCGGGCGCATCGACGACTCCCGTCATACCGAGATGGACGGTGACGCCCTCGAACGTGCCCTCGCCAGGGACCTGGCGACGACCATCGGTGTCGAAGCCCCACCCGCAGCAGCCCGGATCTCCCGTTGGCCTCGGTCGTTGCCGCAGTTCTCCCCCGGCCACGCCGACCGGATGGCCGCCATCGACAGCCGCCTCGCCGAGGTCGCCCCCGGCCTCGTGGTCACAGGCGCCTTCCGCCATGGCGTCGGCATCCCGGCGTGCATCCGTTCCGGAATCGAGGCGGCCGCGGCGGTCGCCGGACACGTGGCCTGAAGCGCCTCGGGGCGTGCGCTGAGCGACTTCCCGGGCGAATTCCGACGGAGACGCAGGAAACCGACCACCAACGTGGTTCGATGGGGGCATGGCACGCGAGACGACACCGGCACGCGAATGGGCCGAAGCCCGGCCCGGCAGCGGGACCGAACACCCCGGGGAACTTCCGGACACGGCCTACCTGCAGATCGAACGGACCTTCTGCTTCGCCGACCTCTCCGGGTTCACGCGCTTCACCCGCGAGCACGGGCCACTGGAGGCCGTCGATCGCCTCGAAGCGTTCCGCAGGGAGTCCCGGGAGGTCGCCGCACGGCGCGGCGTTCGGGTCGCCAAGTGGCTCGGCGACGGTGTGATGATGGTCGGCACCGAGCCCACGCCGACGATCGCCTGGGCCGGCCACGTGATCTCGCACTTCAAGGACACCGGAGTCGAGATCCGGGCCGGACTCGCCACCGGCATCGTCCTCCTGTTCGAGGGCGACGACTACATCGGCGAGCCGGTCAACCTGGCCGCGAAGCTGTGCAGCGTCGCCGAACCCGGTGAGATCCTCGCCAACTGCCACATCGATGACCTTCCCACCTGGATGCAGGTACTCGAGGTCGAAGAGGTCGACATCCGAGGCGTCGGACCCATCGGGGGGATCCAACGGCTCGGCACCCGCACCGGCTGACGGCCATGGCCTCGCGCCTGCGGATCTCCGCCACCGCCGTGCTGGCCGGCCTGTTGCTGGCCGCCTCGATCCCGCCATGGGGCTGGTGGCCGGCGGCCTTCCCGGGCATCGCCCTCCTCGACCGCCTGCTCGTCGACCAGCCGGCCAAGCGTCGCTTCGGTCGGACGATGCTCGTCGCCGCTGCGTGGCTGCTCCCCGGAACCGCCTGGATCTGGGACCTCACCCCGCCCGGTTGGCTGGTGGTCATCCTCCTCCACGGCGCTTTCTTCGGCCTGGCGGCGGTGATCGTGCCCGCCGGCCGCGGTCGGCGGATCGGGCTGGTGGGGGCCGTCACCCTGGCCGAGTTCGTGCGTTGGAGCGTGCCCTTCGGTGGCGCTCCGCTGGCGACCCTGCCGATGGGCCAGGCGGGCGGACCGCTCGCCCCCGTGGTTCGGGTCGGAGGCACGCTCCTACTGGTCGCCCTCGTCGTCGCCATCGGCGTCGGCCTGAGTGCCCTCGCCGACGGCCGTCGGGCCGGGACCGGCTCGGTCGTCGCCGCGGCCAGTGCCCTCGGTGCCGTGGCCCTGTGCGGCGTGCTCGCTGCCCTCGCCCCCTCCGGGCACGTGGTCGGCGAGATCGACGTGGCGCTCGTCCAGGGCGGCGGGCCGCAGCGCACCCGCGCCACCCCGACCGGCGCGGCCATCGTGTTCGCGAATCAGCTCGAGGCCAACGACCTGGTCGACACCCCGGTCGATCTGGTGCTCTGGCCGGAGAACGTCGTCAACCCGGCATCCGAGCCGACCACGGGAGAGCGGCGCCCCGACCGGCTCTACGCCGACGACGCGGTCGCCGCGCTCGAAGCCGAGGCCCGACGACTGGACGCCGTGCTGGTGCCGGGATGGTTCCACCGCCACCCCACGATCCCGACCGCCAACGTCAACTACTCCACCGCCATCGAGCCCGATGGCAGCGTGGCCGCCGTCTACGACAAGGTCCGCACGGTGCCGTTCGGCGAGTTCGTGCCCCTGCGGGGACTCGTCGAGGCGGTGGCGGGTGACGACCTTCCCGCCCGTGACCTGCTCCCCGGAACGGGGCCGGCCGTTCTCCATACGAGCGTCGGCCGACTCGGCGTGAGCATCTCCTGGGAGGTGTTCTTCGAGCACCGGACCCGCGATGCCGCCCGCGACGGAGCCCAGGTGCTCCTCAACCCGACCAACGGGGCCAGCTACTGGTTGACGATCCTCCAGTCGCAGCAGGTGGCCTCGAGCCGCCTCGCGGCCCTCGAAACCGGACGGTGGCTGCTCCAGGCGGCACCTACCGGCTTCAGCGCCATCATCGACGCACAGGGCCGGGTCCTCGAGCGCACCGGCGTGTCGGATCAGGCCGTGCTCCAGGCCACCGTCGAACTACGCGAGGGCGACACGTGGGCCACCCGTTTCGGACCGTGGCCGATGCTCACCCTCGCCCTAGCCCTGCTGGCTGCGGCCCGAACCCCCGCCCGGCGACGAAACCGTCGTTGAGGGGGTCTAGCCGGGAGCCCGGGCCACCAGTACCGAGACCCGGTGCGGGGCCTCGACCTCTTCTCCGGGAAAGCGTTCGGCAAGGAGTGCAACCAGGTCCCGGTCGAAGGCCGCCGCTCCCGCCGGCTCCAGGTTGACGATGGCGGCGCTGGCGCCGATGCGCCGACGCCACGAGTCGGCCAGGTAGGGCACGTCGACGTCCTCGACCCAGGCCTCGATCACGGTGAACCCCAATTCCTCCACATGGGTGATCGCCTCCGAGAGCGGCTCCCGGACGCCGCCCAGGTCCCAGGCCGGGTGGTGCGCCTGGATCAGCGCCTCGGTCTCCCCGGATACCGAGCCGGGCAACGGAAGCCAGTCGAAGTTGGTGATCGCCAACAGGCCGGCGGGCACGAGTAGGCGACGGGCCTCCATGGCGGCCGCGGCACCGTCGAACCAGTGCCAGCACTGGGCGGCCGACGCCACGTCGAAGGACCCGTCGGGCAGGCCGGTGTCCTCCGCCGAGGCCAGATGCCAGGCCACCTCGACGCCGTCTGCGGCTGCCAGCGCCTCCGCCGCCTCGAGCATCCGTCCGTCGACGTCGAGCCCGGTGACGACACACCCGCGTGCGGCGAACTGCCGGGCCAACGTTCCGGTCCCACAGCCCAGGTCGAGGAGCCTCTGTCCGGGTCGGCCCACACCGTGCCCGACCAGTCGGTCGACCGCCGCTGCCGGAAAGTCGGCGCGGTGGTGCGCGTAGTCGGCCGCACGCGAGCCGAAGCGGTCACCGTCCACCGCCGGCACGTTCAGACCTCGATCAGCAGCGTCGCCGGGCCGTCGTTCATGAGCTCGACCTGCATGACCGCCCGGAAGCGCCCGGTCTCCACCACGATCCCCTGGTCGCGCAGTCCCTGTACGACCCGTTCGATCAGCGGCTCGGCATGTTCGGGTGGTGCCGCCGCGATCCAGGTGGGGCGCCGCCCCCTGGTCGTGTCGCCGTAGAGGGTGAACTGGCTGACCACCAGCACCTCGCCGCCGGAATCGACGACCGAGCGGTTCATCACCCCGTCGTCATCGTCCATGATCCGCAGGCCGGACAGCTTCCCGGCCAGCCGGTCCGCCTGCTCTTCGCCGTCATCATGGGTGACGCCGACGAACACGCAAAGGCCGGCGCCGACGGCACCGACGACGGCGCCGTCGACGGTCACGGAGGCCCATCCAACCCGTTGAACCAGTGCTCGCATGTGACCGAAGGTACCCATCCCGGTGGCGCGATTGGGGCGATCGCCCGCCAGACTTGTCGAATGCCCTCCCCCGGATCAGAACCCGGACCGCTCGACGACGCTCCACTCCGGATCGCCTACCTCGCCTACCGCGGCAAGCCGCACTGCGGTGGCCAGGGCGTCTACACCCGCCACCTGACCCGGGCGCTCGCCGACCTCGGCCACCAAGTCGAGGTCCTGGCCGGCCAGCCGTACCCGATCCTCGATGAGCGGGTCCCGTTGGTCCGGTTGCCCAGCCTCGACCTCTACAACGACCACTTCCCGATGCGCAAGGCCCGCATCTGGGAACTCAAGAGCGTGTGGGACGTCGCCGAGGCCCTGTCGTTCAACACGGGCAACTTCTCGGAGCCCATGGCGTTCAGCATGCGCGCCTGGGACCACCTGCGGAAGCGCCCACGAGACTTCGACCTGGTCCACGACAACCAGTGCCTCGGCTGGGGCCTGCTCCTGCTGCAGGAACATCTCCGGATGCCGGTCCTCGCCACCATCCACCACCCCATCACGATCGACCGGAAGCTCGAGATCGAGCACGCCCGCACCCTCTGGGAGGAGATCGGCAAGCGCCGCTGGTACTCGTTCACCCGGATGCAGACCCAGGTGGCGAAGCGGATGCGGCGGGTCATGACCGTCTCCGAATCGTCTCGCTCGGACATCGTCGCCGACCACAGGGTTCCCGACGAACGGGTCCACGTCGTGCCCGTCGGCGTCGACCCCATGCTGTTCCGACCCGTCGAAGGCATCACCCGGGTACCCGGCCGGATCGTCACGACCGCCAGTGCCGACGTGGCGATGAAGGGCCTCCGGTTCCTGCTTGAGGCGGTCGCCAAGCTCCGCACGGAACGCGACGTCGAGTTGGTCATCATCGGCAAGCCGAAGGTGTCCAGCGCCGCCAGCGACACCTTCGAGCGGCTCGGACTCACCGACTGCGTCTCGTATGTCCACGACGTGCCCGACCAGCGGATCGTCGAGCTCTACAGCGAAGCGGAGGTGGCGGTGGTGCCGTCGCTCTACGAGGGCTTCTCGCTGCCCGCCATCGAGGCCATGTCGTGCGGCGTGCCACTGGTGACGACCACCGGCGGTGCCCTGCCGGAGGTGACCGGTACCCACAACGAGACCTGCTTCCAGGTGCCGCCGGGGGACAGCGACGCCCTGGCAACCATGATCCGCACCGTCCTCGACACGCCCGACGCCCGGGAACGCGTGGGTGCCAACGGCCGCCAGCGGGTGATCGACCACTGGAGCTGGCGCCACACCGCCGAGCGGACTGTCGAGCAGTACCGGGCACTCCTCGCCGACCACCGGACAGCCCCCCGGCGCTAGTGCTCACCGCCGACTACGACCGACTCGGGCTTCGACCCGGAGACCGCCTGCTGGACCTGGGCTGCGGGTTCGGCCGACACGCCTTCGAGGCACTCCGACGGGGCGCCCATGTCATCGCGTGTGACCTCGGCATCGACGAACTGCAACGGGTCCGGGCGACCGTGGCCGCCATGTGGGAGGCGGACGAGATCGGCCCCGAGACAGTCCTCGAGACCGCCAACGGTGACGCCACGCGGCTCCCGTTCGCCGACAGTTCCTTCGACCGGGTCATCGCCAGCGAGGTGATGGAACACATCCACGACGACGACGCTGCCCTGGCCGAGCTCGCCCGGGTGCTGCGCCCGGGCGGCACGATCGCAATCACGGTCCCGGCCGCCCTGCCCGAGCGCATCTGCTGGAAGCTCTCGTCCGACTACCACGCACCGGCCGTGGTCGGGGGCCACGTCCGCATCTACGGGCGACATGACCTCCACGACCGTATGGCCGCCGCCGGCCTTGTCGTCAACGGCGACCACCGGTCCCACTCGCTCCACAGCCCCTACTGGTGGCTGCGCTGTGCCGTCGGCCCCGACCGGCCGATCGAGGACCACCGACTGGTCCGCCTCTACCATCGATTCCTCACCTGGGACATCGTCAAGGCACCCCGCCCGATCCGGACCCTCGAACGCCTCCTCAACCCGATCCTGGGGAAGAGCCTCGTCGTCTACGCCACGAAGCCGACCGAGATCCCCGTCCGGGCAGCCGACGCCCAGACCCACGACACGAGCGAGCGGGCACATGCCGTTGCCTGAGGTCCCCGGACTACTCCCGGTCGAAGACCTGCGGCGCACCGCCGACTCGATCGCCGAGGTCCAACTCCCCGACGGGATGATCCCCTGGTTCCCCGGTGGCCATGCCGACCCGTGGAACCATGTCGAGGCAGCGATGGCCCTGGCCGTCACGGGCCACCTCGACGAGGCCGAGGCCGCCTACTGGTGGCTGGCCGACCACCAGCAGGACTCCGGCGCCTGGTGCGCCTACTACGTCGACGGCGGCGTCGAGGACCCCAAGTTCGACGCCAACGTGATCGCCTACGTCGCCACCGGCGCCTGGCACCACTGGCTCCTCACCCGCAACCGGGGCTTCCTCGAGTCGCTGTGGCCGGTCGTCGAGAAGGCCCTCGACTACGTGCTCGACCTCCAGACGCCCCGTGGCGAGATCCTCTGGGCACGTCACCCCGATGGCACACCCTGGCCCTACGCCCTGCTCACCGGATCGTCGAGCGTGTGCCACAGCCTCCGGTGCGGAATCGCCGTTGCCGAGGAGCTCGGCCACGAGCGCCCCGACTGGGAGCTCTCGCTGGCGCACCTCGCCCACGTCATCCGGACGCGACCCGGGGACGCCTTCGCCCCGAAGGACCGGTGGGCGATGGACTGGTACTACCCGGTGCTCTCCGGCGCCGTCACGGGCGAAAGGGCGATTAGTCATCTCGCCTCCCGGTTCGACGACTTCGTCCTTGCCGACCGGGGTGTCCGCTGCGTGGGCGACAAGGACTGGATCACCGCCGCCGAGACCTGCGAGTGCGCCATGGCCTACCTACTGGTCGGTGACCGGCCGATGGCCGAGCGCCTGTTCGCCTGGGCACAGACGATGCGCAGCCCCGACGGCCGCTACCTGACCGGCATCGCCTACCCGCAGGAGGTCAGCTTCCCGGATGGCGAGCACACGACCTACACCGCGGCCGCCGTGATCCTCGCCGCCGATGCATTGAGCGGTTCGAGCCCTGCCTCCGGCCTGTTCGTCGACCACCGGGGCCTGCCCGACATCATCGACGTCGAGATCGACGTCAGCGGCCACCTTCCGGTCCACGAACCGGACTGACCGGGGCAACCGACCGAGCGCGCTCAGGTTCCCTCGGCGGTCCGTCGCAGCACCCGCAGCGAGCCGACTGCGTCGACCTCGTCGAACGCCCCCGACCCGACCGCTCGACACCAGATCTCGTAGGGCGGTCGCCCACCGTCGACCGGGTCCGGGAAGACGTCGTGGATCAGGAGCGTGCCGCCGACCGCCAGTCGGGGCACCCAGCCCTCGTAGTCACGGTGCGCCGGCTCCGCCCCGTGCCCCCCGTCGATGAACAGCAGCGACAGCGGCGTCGACCAGGCCTCGGCGACACGGGGTGAGTCGCCGACCAGTGCGACGACGGTCTCCTCGAGGCCGGCTTCGCCGATGGTTCGGCGGAAGTGCGGCAGGGTGTCGATGTTGCCCGTCGTCGGGTCGACGAGGTCGGGCTCGTGCCACTCCCAGCCCGGCTGGTTCTCCTCGGAGCCGCGGTGGTGGTCGAGCGCGAAGAGGAGCCGGCCCCGGGACTCGGCGGCTGCGCCGAGGTAGACGGCCGATTTGCCGCAGTAGCTGCCCACCTCGAGGAACGGCCCGTCGACGGCGACGTCGAGGGCGTGGTGGTGGAGTGCCCGCCCCTCGTCGGGAGGCATGAACCCGCGGGTGGCCTCAGCCAGAGCGAACAGGTGCCGCAGGCGATCGTCCACGGCTCAGTTGTGCTTGCGCACCAACTCGTGCTCGGTCCGCTCGCCCCACAGCAGGTGCTCGAGCACCACGAATCGGACGATCCAGAGGACGCCGAACGCCGCTGCGTTGGCGCCCTGTACGGCGAGCGTGCGGTCCGAGAAGGCGTCGACCACACCGACGAGGGCCGTCGACAGCACCAGGCCGACGAAGGCGAGGCCCCAGAACGGCAGGATCTCGGCACCGACCTTGTGGTCGCCCTTCTCCCGCTCCCAGACGTAGTGGCGGCTGAGCAGGTAGGCCGGGACGCTGCCTGCCGCCACGGCGACCATGTTGGCGAGCATTCCGGGCCAGTTCAGGCGGGCATAGCAGACGTAGAGCAGGGTCTGGCCGGTCGTCACGTTGATGACCGACACACCGGCGAACCGGATCAACTTCTGTCCGTATTCGCTCCAAAGGCGCGCGGGAAGGGCAAGAAGGTTCCGGATCATCGCCCCGAAGCCTATCCCTGCCGATTCCGGGGAGTCGTGCCTCCCGTCACCGCGGTGGCGCCGGCGGCTTCCGACCGGCGACCCTCGATGCGGGAAGGCCGGTGCGGCCGCCGATCGACGTCCGTGTCACACTGTCACAGAGGCACAGCGCCGCGGAATCACCGCGTCAAGCCCGAGGAGGCCCCCATGGGCGACGAGAACCAGCCCGCCGAGATCTCCGGATGGCCCAAGTTGGTCATCACCTATCGCACCGATCCCGACAAGGTGGCCGCCCTGCTCCCCCCGGGCATCGAGCCGGGAGCCGAGCCCATCGTGACGATCGGCGTCTACTGCGTACCGATCCTCAACGAGCCCGAGTACGGCACCAGCACAAGGGTCCGGGCCGACTTCAACGGCATAGCCGGGGACTTCTCACTCGGCATCGGCATCGACCAGGAGGCGGCGATCTTCAACTCGAAGGAGATCAACGGACAACCCAAGTTCCCGTGCGCCACCCGCTACTTCCGGTTCGGTGAAGCCGTCGAGGCCACGGCGACGCACCAGGGCTACACGTTCTTCGAGTTCCGGGGCCGGTCCACGGGAACCATCGATCCCGAACCGGGCGATAGCGAACACAACGAGTGGTGGCTCAAGTATTCACGGGCTGTCGGTGGCGCCGAGGGTGAGTGGGACTACCCGCCCCACGTGGTCCGCGTACGCCAGGTCAGCGAGGAGGTCCACGTCGAGGAACTCGACGGCACCCTGACCCTGCGGGACAGCCCGTGGGACCCACACACCGAACTCCTGCCGATGCGCGAGCAAATCTCGGCCCGACTCATCACCTCGGTCCACAAGGCACGCGAGATCACCAACGCCGGCCCTCTCGACCCGGTCGCCTTCTGGCCCCATGCCGACACCATCGGTGGCTCCCGTTGGCCCGGCCACCGGGGCGGCCCCCACAACCTGCGCTGAGTCGGGGACAGCGGTGGGTTCGGTACTCGACCCGGAGCTGTTCCTCCCGGAGCCCGAGCCGGCCGAGGTCCACTGCACGATCATCTCGGTCGACGACCACGTCGTCGAACCGCCCCACCTGTTCGCCGAGTACATGTCCCCGGCGCTGCGCCAACACGGTCCGCAACTCGTCGAGACGGCCGACGGGCACCAGGTCTGGGAATTCGAGGGCCACAGGTACACCCAGGTCGGAATGAACGCCGTGGCCGGACGCCGCCCCGAGACCGTGCAACTCGAGCCGTTCCGCTTCGACCAGATGCGCCCGGGCTGCTACGACGTCGACGCCCGGATCGCCGACATGGACGTGGCAGGCATCTGGGCGATGCTCAACTTCCCCTCCCAGATCACCGGATTCTGCGGACGGGTGTTCGCCGATGCCGACGACACCGAGGTGGGAATCGACGCCATGCGGGCATGGAACGACTGGCTGTTCACCGAGTGGTACGAGCCCCACCCGGACCGGATCGTCCCGTGCGGCATCACCTTCCTCTCCGACCCCACCGAGGCGGCCCGCGAGATCCACCGCAACGCCGAGCGGGGCTTCGTCTCCATCACCCTGCCCGAGCGCCCCCATGCCGTCGGGCTCCCGAGCCTCTGGGACCGCGACCACTGGGACCCGATCATCGCCGCCTGCGTCGAGACCGACACGGTGGTCTCGCTCCACGTGGGCAGTTCCGGGATGCACCCGGCGCCGCCGGGGGGACCTGCGCTCCAGATCGGCGCCACCCTCTTCGGGCAACTCGCCCTCCAGTCATGCGCCGAGTGGCTCTGGTCGGAGTACCCGGTCCGGCACCCCCGGCTCAAGGTCGCCATGTCCGAGGGGGGCATCGGCTGGGTTGCCATGCTCATCGACCGCCTCGACAACCTGGTCGAGCGCTCGGGCTATGGGCGGGGCTGGCAGGACCGACCGTCCGACGTCCTGCGCCGCAACTTCTGGTTCTGCACGCTCGACGACCCCTCCACCATCGATACGCGCCACGCCATCGGCATCGGCAACATCTGCGTCGAGACCGACTACCCCCACGGCGACAGCACCTGGCCGCACACGCAGCAGGTGATCGCCGACGCCTGGGGACACCTGTCGCCCGCCGAACTCCGGATGCTCTGCTGCGAGAACGCCGCCCGGCTCTACCGGCACCCCCTGCCCGAGGTGGTCCTGCCCCTCGACTGAGCGGGCTCAGCCGCCCTCGCTACTGAGGACCAGGCCACTCGTCGGGACGCCGCTGCCCGAGGTCACCAACACGTTCACGGCCCCGTCGACCTGGTTGACCGAGGTTCCCCGAACCTGGCGGACCCCCTCGGCGATGCCGTTCATGCCGTGGATGTACGCCTCGCCCAACTGACCACCGTTGGTGTTGATCGGCAGGCCACCGCCGACCTCGATGTTCCCGTCGGCGATGAAGTCCTTCGCCTCGCCGGCGGCGCAGAATCCGAACTCCTCGAACTGGGGAAGGACCAGCGGCGTGAAGTGGTCGTAGAGCATCGCCGCCTGCATGTCGGCCGGGCCGAGGCCCGACGACTTCCAGAGTTGTTCGGCCACCAACCCCATCTCGGGGATGCCGGTGATGTCGTCCCGGTAGTACGAGCGCATCATCCACTGGTCCTCGGCCACCCCCTGGGCGGCGGCGGCGATCCAGGCCGGCTCCCGGTCCAGGCCCTCTGCCCGCTCTGCGCTGGTGATGAGCAGTGCCACGCCGCCGTCGCTCTCCTGGCAGCAGTCGAGGAGTCGCAACGGGTCGGAGATGATCCTGCTGGCCTGGTGCTCCTCGAGCGTGATGGGCCGCCCGTGGAAGAAGGCGGCCGGGTTGTTGGCAGCGTGGCGGCGGTCGACGACGGCGATCCGACCGAAGTCCTCCGACGTAGCCCCATGCTGGTGCATGTAGCGGGTGGCGAACATGCCGGCCCACTGCGCCGGCGTGAGCAGCCCGAACGGCGAGGTCCAACTGAACGAGACGTCGTTCGCCTCGGGGCTCTGGTGGTGGGCCTGGACTCCGCCGCCGAACCGGTGCCACGAGCGCTCGTTGAACGCCCGGTAGGCCAACACGTAGTCGGCGGCACCGGTGTGTACGGCCATTGCGGCCATGCCGACGGTGGCGCAACCTCCACCACCGCCGTGGTTGACCATGCTGAAGAACCGCAGGCGCGGGATGCCCAGGTTCCGGGCCACCTCGATCTCGTAGTTGCGCTCCATGCTGAACAACGACATGCCGTCGACCAACGTCGGGTCGAGGCCGGCATCACCACATGCGGCCAGGCAGGCCTCGGTCGCCAACTGCATGGGCGTCCGGCCGGAATCCTTCGAGAACTCGGTGGCGCCGATGCCGACGATGGCGGTCCGGCGGGCAGGGGTCCACATGTCAGGCGCTCCCCTCGGCGCCCTGCGGGCCTTCCGGCAGGACCAGTTCGGCGCTGCCACGGATGTGGTTGCCGAGGGAGTTGGTGCCGACGAACGCCACGGTGACGGCACCTCCCTCCCCGACATCAGTCACCGAACCCGTCATGGTCATCGTGTCACCCGGGTGGTTCGACGCCCCGAGTCCGATCCTGAGGTTCCGGAACACCACCCGGTCTCCGGCCCAGTCCCCCAGCCAACGGGCGGCCAACCCACTCGACGTGAGGATGTTCATGATGATGTCCGGCAAGCCCTTGGCACGTGCCGCATCGCTGTCGTGGTGGACGTCCTGGTGGTCGAAGGTGGCCAGCGCCCCGGACATCACGAGTTCGGTGGTGACGTCGATCGGACAGGGCGGAAGCCGGTCGCCGACGGACACGTCGCCCCGGACCAACGTGTCCGTGCGTCGATCGGGTCGGACCGGACGGAACTGGTGGAGGGTCACGTCGTCGTGGCTGTCCAGCCAGCAGACCTCCAGCGGCATGCCGATCTCGAGCTGGTCGGGTCGTACGCCGACGATGTTCGAGACCACTCGGACACCCTCTTCGAGCTCCACCAGGCCGACCACGAGCGGATAGTCGAAGGCGGGGACCTTCGGATGCTCCGGGGCGGTCCAGCTGTAGAGGGAGCCCCGACCGGAGGCGACGACCCAGTCGTACGCCATGTCATGGGTCGTCGGATCGGCAACGACCGGGGGGTGCACGAGGCGTCCGCTGCCGGTGAAGCGCTGGATGCGCAACTCGTGCTGCCGCAGCCCCTCCCAGTGCCATGCCTGGTCCTGATTCCAGCGGGGACGGGGGCGCTCGGGCCGGGGCGAGTCGTCCACCGGTTCGTCGCCACGCTGCCGGCCTGTGCCCGGCCGGAACTTGAAGATCCGAAAGGTGAGCGTTCCGACCGGGTCACCGTGCTGGTTCGCGTAGGCGACCTCGGTCGTCACGAAGTGGCCGATGCCGAGTGCCGTCTGCTTCTGGGGGGAGACGCCGACGAGCGTCGTCCTGGCGGACACGATGTCACCGGGTCGGAGGTGGGCTTCGTAGGCCTGATCCGAGTTGGTGGCAACCACGCCGGTGAACCCGGCATCGTCGAGCAGTTGGTAGGCGGCCTGCTGCGGCTGGTCGGTATCGCGCCCGACGGAATCGCCCCCGATCCTGACGGGCATCGTCCACATGTTGAGCGTGGCCGGGGGTGCCACGATCCCCCCATGCGGCCCCGAGGCGGCAACCGCCTCATCGACGAAGAGCGGGTTCGCCTCGGACATGACAGCACACCAGGCACTGACCGCGGAGGCGCCGACCGGCTCCGTGGCGACCTGGACCGGACCCTGCCCGCCCACGAGGGGCTGCAGGGCGGTGTCGAGGGCAGCGTCGACGTCGCTCATGCCGGAATCATGCCGCGGTCAGGGCCGCGGAACCCCCACCGGCCAGTCGTCGGTGACGCCCTGCTCCCACAACCGTGCGATGGCCGCCTCGTCCAGGCCCAGGGATTCCAGCACCTGGTCCGTGTGCTGACCCAACGTCGGCGCAGGACCGCCCAGCGCCAGGTGGGCACCGTCCACGAGGAACGGGTACGAGAAGTAGGGGGTCGACCCGGTCACGGGATGCTCGTACCACTGGAGGAAGCCACGGAACCCGTGCTGTGCGGTCCCCCCGGAATGGTTCGGATGCACGCAGAAGGCCGCCGGGATGCCTGCCTGCCAGAGACGCTCCTCGGACTCCCGACCGGCCTGGCCCCGTGACCAGGCACCGAGCACCTCGTCGATCCGGTCGACGTCGCCATGGCGGTCGAGGCCGTCCAGGCCGTCGACCAGGCCCTGCAGGTTCGCCCACTGTGCATCGGTCTCGATGCTGACCGCCAACCACCGGTCGTCCACGGCCACCTGGTACAGCCCCTGGGGCGACGCTGCCGGCGACCGGTTCCCGAGGCATCCCAGCACGTTGCCGTATGCCGAGGCCTCGACGACCTGCTCCGCCGAGGCCTGGAGTGCCGCTTCGATCAACGGAGCCTCGATCAACTGTCCGGTGCCGGTGCGCTCGCGGTCGACGAGGGCGAGCAGGACCGCTAGGACCGAGTGCATCGCGGCGAACATGTCGACGGGCCCCTGCGGGAGCAGTCTCGGCCCGTCGGGATGGCCGGTCCGGTTGGCGAGTCCCCCCACCTGCTCCATGGTCATGGCGAAGCCGACGCGGTCCCTCCAGGGCCCGTCCAGCCCGAACGCCGGCGCACGCAGGTACACGGCACGGGGATTGCGCCCGCGGATGGCGTCCCAGGTCAGGCCCCAGGAGTCCATCACGCGTGGGCTGAAGTTCTCGATGACCACGTCGGCGGTGTCGAGGAGGGTCCCGAGCACCTCCTGCCCGGCATCGGTCGTGAGGTCGAGCGCCACAAGGGTCTTGCCCGGATTGGCGCCGTGGTAGCCCGGAGACCATTCCCAGAGGTGGTCCCG